>ERZ894209.31-NODE-31-length-120956-cov-22.969537_pt1 | contig 120956 bp, 108 predicted proteins | sample MGYA00380288_ERZ894209 | MGnify/ENA primary metagenome ERZ894209 (study PRJEB32331, sample SAMN06328482) | human gut metagenome | biome: human gut microbiome; feature: stool | host: Homo sapiens | collected 2013-12-13 ... | reverse complement strand
CAAGGCTCCTCCCACCACCTAAAGGTAGTGGGAGGAGCCTATGGCAAACGAAAGGATTTTATTTATGAAAGTACTTGTAATTTCAGACATTCATGCAAATATTCGGGCGTTGGATACAATTTTGCGGGAGGAAGCAGACTATGATCTGTTATGCTGCGCAGGGGATTTTACGGACTACGGGATCTCACCTCGGGAGGTCCTGGAGCGGTTTCGCCAGTTGGAAAATACAGTCCTCGTATATGGAAACCATGACCGCCATGTCATAAATATTTACGAGAGCGGAGAATGGACAAATGTAGCGGATGGAAAATACAAATGGGTGCATTATAACTGTGAAAGACTGAGTGAAAAAGATATCGATTGGATGAAGCAGCTCCCGGAAAAGGCATATTTTGAGGCAGATGGATGGAGCTATGGAATCGCGCATCAATACGACAATGGCTACGGGACGGTCGAAAGCCGCTATGCCTTTGATCAGTATTGGAATGCCAGCTATGGAGCAGAGTGTGACGGAAAGCGACGATTGATTTTTGGGCATACCCACAGACAATGCATTCATACCCTTGGGGAGGGGATGGAATGGATAAATCCGGGAAGCATTTCCTACAGAAGACCGGATGATCCCGACAAGACTGCGCACTACGCGGTAATCTTGGATGGAAACATACAGCTCAAAAGCATTGCCTATGACAGAACGCTGCAGCTTGCAGAGGCGAAGAGACTTTTGAAAAATGACCGGATGATGCGAACAGAGCTGCAGGATTTTATGTTCTTTTTTGGTGATGCAAAAACCTCAAGGGATCCGCTGTAAAATTTCATATCAGGAGACTGCCGTTTCTTCCGCAAAAGGCGGATCCGGCAGTCTCTTTTTCTCCCATTGCGTTGACTTCCCCTCTTACATCCTTTATACTAAAAAGTACGACTATTTTACTTTTTGGAAAAATATTATAGGGGAAAACAAAAGAAAAAGGAGGGGAAAGTCGTGATTTTCGGCAAGTATATCAATCGTTACTATCTGAAAAATGCACCGGCGCTGCTGCTTGGACTGCTCTCACTTTTGATCGTCGATATTGCCCAGCTGATGATTCCGGAGCTGTATCGTCTGGTCATTAATGGTGTGAACTTAGGAAAAGTGGTGGTGGATGGTCAGACGCTGACCTTTACCAGGGAGGTACTGTTTCAGAATATCTGTCTGCCCATGATCTGGATTGTTTTGATGATGGTGATCGGGCGCTTTTTATGGCGGGTATGCTTTTTCGGTTCCGCAGTGTGTGTACAGGCAGATCTGCGGGAGCGAATGTTTGATCACAGCCGTCGTTTGTCGCAGCAGTATTATCAGGTCAACAAGGTAGGAAGCCTGATGAGCCTGTATACAAATGACCTGGATACGATTCAGGAGTGCTTCGGCGACGGCATTCTGATGTTTTTCGACGCTCTGGTGCTTGGTCTGCTGGCGCTGTACAAAATGTGGCGGATGGATTTCAAGCTTACGCTGCTGGCCCTGATTCCTGCGGCGATCATGTTTGGCATCGGCACTATTATGGGTACGACGATGACAAAACGCTGGGAGGAACGGCAGAAGGCTTTCTCTGATCTTTCGGATTTTGCACAGGAGAACTTTTCCGGCATCGCGGTGATCAAGGCATTTGTCAAGGAATTTAAGGAGCTGACAGCATTCCGTAAGCTAAACCGTGAAAATGAAGAGATCAACGTTACCTATACAAAGATCGCAACCCTGCTGGAGGTGCTGGTGACGCTGTTTGTGGAATCTGTCATCTGCGTCATCTTAGGCTACGGCGGCTGGCTGGTGTTTGGTGGAAAATTCAACGCCGGACAGCTGGTGGAATACATCGGCTACTTTGAATCCATCGTCTGGCCGATCATGGCGATTTCGATGCTGATTGAAAAGACTTCCCGTGGTAAGGCTTCCCTGAATCGTATTACGGAGCTGATGGATGCCCCTGTAGATGTGACGGACCGGGATGGTGTAGGAAATCTTGAAAATCCAAAAGGCAGTATTGAATTCCGGCATTTGACGTTCCGCTATCCGGACGGCGATTATAATGTACTGCAGGACGTCAGCTTTCAGGTAGCTGCCGGTGAAAGTGTCGGTATTGTAGGCAAAACCGGCGCGGGTAAGACTACGGTAGTAGATCTGCTGCTTCGTACCTATAACGTGCCGGACGGAACGCTGTTTGTGGACGGAAAGGATGTGAACAGCGTGTCCATTCATTCCGTACGCAATGCCTGTGCCTATGTGCCCCAGGATAATTTCCTGTTTTCAGATACCATTGCACACAATATCGGCTTTGGCGTGGACGATGCAACTTTCGATCAGATCAACGGTGCGGCGTCGCTGGCGGACGTGCGGGACAATATTGTAGATTTCAAGGAAGGCTATGAAACCATCCTGGGAGAACGGGGTGTGACTGTTTCCGGCGGTCAGAAGCAGCGAATTTCCATTGCTCGTGCGCTGTTAAAAAATGCGCCGATTCTGATTTTGGATGATTCGGTTTCTGCAGTGGATACTCGTACTGAAAAAATTATTCTCGATAACTTAAAGACCACCCGTGCAGGCAAGACCACCCTGTTGATCGCACATCGCATTTCGACAGTGGAGGGGATGGATAAGATCGTATTTCTGGAGGATGGAAGAGTAGAAGCGGTCGGTACGCATGATGCGCTGTATCACAGCTGTCCCGAATATCGGCGGATGGTAGATTTACAGCGTCTGGAGGACGAAACGGCAGATTCGTCCGATGCGGTAGGAACGTCTGACATAGCGGATTCCGTTGATGCCCCAGAGCATGCGTCGGAGTCTGTAGAAAAGTGCGAAGGAGGTGCCAGCCATGATTGAAGTAAATCCGTTGCTTTTGACCGGCGCGGTCATCGGTACGATCACGGCGCTTCTGACCGCCGCTTATGTGCTGGTAAAGGACAAAAAGTCCCAGATGGGATTTGAACGCACGATGAAGGACGGCGAAATTATGCACCGTCTGGTAGCTTATGCAAAGCCGTACTGGAAGCAGTTTGTACTGGTATTGTTCCTGATGATGTTTTCAATCGCCTATGATATTATTTCGCCGCTGATCATCGGTAATATCGAAGAGCTGGTTGCAGGTGATTTTGTTCTGCCTGCCCTGTATGCCCGAGTAGGCGGTTATGTGGTGGTGCTGCTGTTTTCAATGGGAAGTACCTATTTGCAGGCGGTGATTTTGCAGCGGGTTGGACAGCGGATTGTGTCCGATCTGCGTGAGGATCTGTTTACCCATATCGAGTCCCTTTCCCATGAGCAGCTCAATGAGATTCCGGTGGGCAAGCTGGTGACCCGTGTGACCAACGATACCAACGCGATTTCGATGATGTTTACGAACCTGCTGGTCAGCCTGACAAAGAATGCCTTTGTTATTGTAGGCATATTAATTGCAATGATCTGCTTAAACTATGAGCTGACGCTGATGGTGCTGTGCTTTGTTCCCTTCATTGTGATCTTTACAGTGATCTTCCGGAAGTTTTCCCGTCGGGCATACCGCAGGGTAAAGGATGCGACGACGGATATCAATACTTATCTTTCGGAAAACCTTTCCGGCATCAAGGTTACGCAGATTTTCGGACGCGAAGAGGAAAAGATGGCGGAATTTCGTGAGAAAAGCCAGACGCAGGCAAAGGCAAACCTGAGTCAGATTTTCGTGTTTAGTGTATTTCGTCCGTTGGTGTATATGCTTTACATCTGTTCCATCCTGTGCCTGTTTTATCTGGGCGGCATGGGACATTTAAACGGCGTGGCGTTTTTAGGACAGACGATCACAGGCGGAACGATCGTTACCTTTTATATGTATATTTCGAAATTTTTCACCCCGATCCAGAACCTGGCGGAGCAGTTTAACTGGCTGCAGTCGGCTTTGGCGTCTGCGGAAAAGGTGTTCTCGATCATGGATCTGGAGCCGAAGCTGGTAGATGCGCCCGATGCCATAGAGCTGGAAGAGGTGCACGGCGAAATCGAGTTTCGCAATGTGTGGTTTTCCTATATTCCCGGGGAATGGGTGCTGCAGGGTGTGTCTTTCCATGTAAATCCGCGAGAAACGGTGGCGTTTGTCGGATCGACCGGTTCCGGAAAGAGCACAATCTTGTCCCTGATCTGCCGCAACTACGAGTTCCAGAAGGGCGAGATTTTGATCGACGGTATCGACATTCGCAAGATCAAGATCGCTTCCCTGCGCAGGCATTTTGGTCAGATGCTGCAGGATGTATTTCTGTTCTCCGGCACGATCCGCAGCAACATCGTTCTGCGGGAAGAGGGCATTTCGGATGAAGAAATCCGTCGCGTCTGCCAGTATGTAAATGCCGATCATTTTATTGACAAGCTGGAGCATGGTCTGGATGAGGAGGTGCGGGAGCGAGGAAATAACTTCTCTGCCGGACAGCGTCAGCTGCTGAGCTTTGCGCGAACCATCATCCACAAACCAAGTGTTATGATCCTGGATGAGGCGACTGCTAATATTGACACCGAGACGGAGCTTTTGATTCAGGATTCCCTGGAAAAAATGCGCAGCGTCGGCACGATGCTGATGGTAGCCCACAGACTTTCCACGATTCAGCATGCGGACAACATCATTGTACTATCCCACGGAAAGATCCTGGAGCAGGGCACGCATCAGGAGCTGCTTGCAAAGCATGGACGATATTATCAGCTGTATACGCTGCAATATCATAAGGAACAGATGGAAGAGTGACGGCGGAGAGCCATCGCGGATGTAGAAAAGATTGAAAAGAAAAGCCCGGAGCACAGCAAAGGAATAGATGCTGTGCTCCGAGCTTTTTTCATCGTATAGGAAACTTTGTTTCCATACGATAAAAACGCTCCCTTTACTTTTGCAGCGTGCAGATATCGACCAGCTCTGCCGTATCCGGCGTAAAGCCGCTCTTTAAGATATCCGCCAGGGCAACTGCCGTATCCAGGCTGGTCAGGCAGGGAATGCCAAGCTCCACAGATTTGCGGCGAACCTTTACGCTGTCCCGGGCAGGGGTACGCCCCTTTTTGGAGGTCGAAATGATGTAATTGACCTTTCCGCTTTCCAGAAGTGCGATGGTGTTGTGTTCGGATTCGCTGATCTTATGGACAAGTGTAACCTGCATGCCGTGGTCACGCAGTACAGCTGCCGTACCTGCGGTTGCATACAGGTGGAAGCCAAGATCTGCAAACCGCTGTGCAATATCAGGGATTTCATCCTTATCGGTGTCGCGCACGGTGATGAAGATGCCGCCCTTGTCGGTCAGCTGGTAGCCTGCGCCGACCAATCCTTTGTAGAGCGCTTCCCGCATGGTGGGTGCGATGCCGAGCACTTCACCGGTAGATTTCATTTCAGGTCCGAGCTGCGTGTCCAGTCCAGACAGCTTTTCAAAGGAGAAGACAGGCACTTTGATCGCGGTGTAGGAGGAAACCGGGGCAAGACCGGTGCCGTAAGGCATATCCTTTAATTTTTCCCCGAGCATGACGCGGGTGGCGATATCGACCATCGGGATGCCGGTGACTTTGCTCAGATAAGGCACGGTTCTGGAGGAACGGGGGTTTACCTCAATGACATAAACCTGATCCTGGCAGATGACGTACTGGATGTTGATCAAGCCCTTCGTGTTTAAGGCGAGGGCAAGGCGGGTGGAGTAGTCCACGAGCTTTGCGGTTTTGGCGGGGCTTAAATTCCAGGCAGGGTAAACTGCGATGGAGTCGCCGGAGTGGATGCCTGCACGGTCGATGTGCTCCATAATGCCGGGCAGCAGGACATCCTCGCCATCGCAGATTGCGTCGACTTCAAGCTCCGTGCCCATCATATATTTATCGATCAGAACGAGGTTCCCTTCCATATGGGAAAGAATAATATCCATATATTCTTTTACATCCGCATCGGAAAAGGCGATAATCATGTTCTGGCCGCCAAGGACATAACTGGGGCGCAGCAGAACCGGATAGCCGAGGCGGTTCGCTGTTTCGATCGCTTCCTCTGCAGTGTGGACGGTATCTCCGACGGGTTGCTTGATATGGAGCTGTTTTAAGAGAGCTTCAAACCGCCCCCGGTCTTCGGCAGCGTCAATACTGTCTGCAGGTGTGCCCAGAATCGGAACATTGTTTTCTGAAAGCCATTTGGTCAAGCGAATTGCGGTCTGTCCGCCGAAGGCAACAACGGCACCGACCGGATTTTCTACACGGATGATGTCTCCGACATCTTCCGGAGTCAGGGGCTCAAAGTACAGGCGGTCTGCTGTATTGAAATCGGTGGAAACGGTTTCCGGGTTGTTATTGACGATAACAACCTCATACCCGGCATCCTTTAATGCCCAGACACAGTGAACGGAGGCGTAGTCGAATTCGATTCCCTGACCGATCCGGATCGGACCGGAGCCAAAGACGATGACGACGGGCTTTTTGGAGCTGTGTTCCGCGATAAAAGCGGAAGCCTCGTCCTCCTCGTCAGTGGTGGAGTAGAAGTAGGGGGTTTCTGCCGCAAACTCCGCTCCGCAGGTATCGACCATCTTATAGGAATACGGAAGGTGGGGGAAAGTAGAGTTGCCGGACAGGCGTGCAATCGTTTTATCCGGAAAACCGTTTCTCTTTAATTCCCGCAGAAAATCATGTGTGAGCGGCTCTGTCTCCAGCCGTTTTTCGAGGTCGCACAGATGCAAAAGCTTTGCTAAAAACCATTCGTCGATCAAAGTCAGCTGATGGATTTTTTCGATGGAAAAACCGCGGAAGAGCGCTTCGTAAACAGCGAAGATACGTTCGTCGTCCTGCGCCAGGATTTTGGCGGTTAGGGCTTCGTCGTCGAGTGCGCGCATATGCACGTCTGCCAGGCAGTCATGGGAGATTTCTGCTCCCCGAACGGCTTTCATCAGCGCCTGCTCGAAGTTTCTGCCAATGGCCATGACTTCACCGGTGGCTTTCATCTGGGTTCCGAGCTTTCTTGTCGCATACACGAATTTGTCAAAGGGCCATTTCGGAAATTTGACGACAACATAGTCCAATGCCGGTTCGAAGCATGCTTTCGTTTTGCCGGTGATTTCGTTTTTGATTTCGTCCATCCGGTAGCCGATGGCGATTTTGGCAGCGACTCTGGCGATCGGATATCCGGTCGCCTTGCTGGCGAGGGCGGAGGAACGGGAAACCCTGGGGTTTACCTCGATAACAGCGTACTCAAAGCTTTCGGGATTTAGAGCAAACTGTACGTTGCAGCCGCCCTCAATGCCCATGGCTTCGATGATGTGGAGTGCAGCACTTCGAAGCATCTGGTATTCTTTGTCCGCGAGGGTGACCGCAGGGGCGATAACGATGGAATCGCCGGTATGGACGCCCACCGGATCAAGATTTTCCATAGAGCAGATCGTGATGACGTTTCCATCGCCGTCGCGCATGACCTCAAATTCGATCTCTTTCCAGCCGGAGATACATTTCTCCACCAGAATCTGCGTGATCGGGGAAAGACGGAGCCCTGCGGAAGCAATTTGGCGCAGCTGTGCTTCGTCAACAGCGATGCCGCCGCCGGTGCCGCCGAGGGTAAAGGCGGGGCGCACGATAACCGGATAGCCTGCAGAGTGCGCGAAGGAGAGAGCACCCTCAAGCGTCGTCGTAACGACAGAGGGAATGATAGGCTCCCGGATCGCTTCCATGGTGCTTTTAAAAACCTGACGGTCTTCGGCTTTGGCAATGGTTTCCGGGTTTGCGCCAAGAAGTGTAACGCCCTCCTGTGCCAGAAAGCCTTCCTTTGCCAGCTGCATCGAAAGCGTCAGGCCGGTCTGACCGCCGAGGGTGGAAAGAATGCTGTCCGGGTGTTCTTTTTTGATGATTTTTTTTAGAAAATCCAGAGTCAGAGGCTCCACGTAGACATGATCTGCCATGGCGGCATCTGTCATGATTGTTGCGGGGTTAGAATTAACTAACACAACCTCCAGACCTTCCTCTTTTAAAGCGCGGCACGCCTGGGTACCTGCATAGTCAAATTCGGCAGCCTGACCGATGACGATGGGACCGGAGCCGATTACCATTACTTTTTTCAGATTGGGATTTAACGGCATGCTTTATGCCCTCCTTTCCATCAGTGCGACAAATTCGCGGAACAAAAACTCGGAGTCATGAGGACCGCCGCAGGCTTCCGGATGGAACTGTACTGAGAAGCCGGGAAAATCCTGATAAGAAACGCCCTCACAGGTTCCGTCGTTTAGGTTGATAAAACGAAGTACTGCATTATCCGGGAGGGAATCGTTTTTGACGGCATAGCCGTGATTCTGACTGGTGATATAATCCCTGCCGGTGAGCAGATCCTTCACCGGCTGGTTTGCACCGCGGTGTCCGTATTTTAATTTTTCAGTGTCCGCACCGTTTGCAAGGGCGAGAAGCTGATGCCCCAGGCAGATGCCAAAAATCGGTATGCCGGATTTGCAGAGGTGAGACAGCTCGGAAATGATAGCCGGGTTATCCTTCGGGTTGCCGGGACCGTTGCTCAACATGATACCGTCCGGCGAATAGGAGAGGATGCGTGCTGCTGTCGTGGAAGCGGGAACGATGGTCAGGTCGCAGTTTAATGCGTGCAGCTTTCGGATGATATTCTGTTTTGCGCCGAAGTCCCATAAAACGACGTGATGGCGGGGAAGCGGGGACGGAATCTGGTAAGGCTCCCTGCAGGTAACGTGTGCTACCGCGTCCGTGATTGCCCAGCTCTTTAAGTCTTCAACAGCTGCAGAGTCCGGGCGGAGGGATGTGAGCCGTCCGTTCATGACGCCGCGCTCGCGGATGAGCTTGGTCAGGTAGCGGGTATCCAGATCATAGATGCCAGGGACATTTTGCTGCTTTAAAAAAGCGTCAAGATCCATCTGACATCTGAAATTGGAAGGACATGGGCACCATTCTCTGGTGATGTATGCGCTCATGTGAATTCCTTTGCTTTCAAAGTCTTTTGGATTGACGCCGTAATTGCCGATCAGGGGAAATGTCTGAACGACCATCTGTCCGTAATAACTGGGGTCGGTCAGTGTTTCTGTATATCCGGTCATAGCCGTCGTAAAAACGACTTCCGCGATGACGTCCTCTTTCAAAGGAGCGCCGAAATGTTTTCCGGTCAGACAGGTCCCGTCCTCCAGCTGTAAGTACACAGTTTGTTCCATAAGTACACCTCGCTCATTCTCTCGTGTTTGCTGTACAAATACTGAAAGGCGTCCATGAATCAAACACTTCTCTAAATAGGAAAGTGTTTCACTCATGAACGCCTTTGTTCATCTGATGCATTATAGCATTGGGAAAGGGGGCGGTCAAGAATAAATTTTATTTTGTTTACCAGTTCCCCCGTGACTTCGTGGGTACAGATTCCATGCTCGCATGAGAATCTGTGCACATGAAGTCACGGAGGAAGCGCCACTTCATGAGCAAAAGAAGCGGTGGCGCAGCCACTGCGGAAAGCGCCGCAGGCGCGATTTTGCGAATGGCGCGGGGGAACGTCCGTGTTGCCGCGCGGCGAGAAGGGCGCGATTCATGACAATAGAATGTTCACGGAGCGTGCATTCTATTATATTGCGAATGGCGCGGGGGAACGTCCGGGAGAAGGCCACTGTGGAACCGATTATAAACATATATACCAACTATGTTGGTGTTGACAAATGGGAAGCATCCAATTAGAATGATAGAAAATATCCGAAAAATAACTGCAAAGGAGAGCAGAAAAATGGGCAATCATATAGAAACAAAGTGTATTCACGGAAATCTGGATTTTTCCTGGGACGAGCCGACAAAGGCGGTGAGCTTTCCAATCTATCAGACGGCGACGTTCGGACATATCGGTCTGGGACATTCGACCGGCTTTGACTACACGAGAGAGAAAAATCCGACCAGACAGCATCTGGAGGAAATCCTTACCGCGCTGGAGGGCGCTTATGACACGACGGCATTTTCTTCCGGCATGGCGGCGGTGACAGCAGTATTTGATCTGTTTGCACCCGGCGACCACATGATCTGTTCTGAAGACCTTTACGGCGGCGTAACCCGTCTGGTCAATACCATCGGCAAAAAGAACGGACTGATGGTTGATTTTGTCAATACCGGTGATTTGGATGAGATCAAACGGGTGCTGCGTCCGGAAACAAAGGCACTTTATATCGAGACGCCCAGCAACCCGATGATGGAGATCACTGACCTTTCGGCATGCGCAGAGCTTGCAAAAGAACACAACCTTCTGATGATCACAGACAATACCTTTTTATCTCCATATTTGCAGAACCCGATTGCGCTCGGTGCAGATATCGTCATTCACAGCGCGAGCAAGTTCCTGTGCGGACATAACGACACGATCGCCGGTTTTGTCTGCTCTGCAAAGGAAGAGCTCGCAGCAAAAATCCGCCTGATTGCAAAAACGACCGGCGGCTGTTTGTCCCCCTTCGACAGCTGGCTGGTAATGCGCGGCATCAAGACACTGGCGGTGCGCATGGAGCGGCAGCAGGAAAATGCGGGCAACATCGCGCGCTGGCTGACGGAGCAGAAGAAAGTCAGAAAAGTATATTATGCTGGACTGGAAACGCATCCTGGTTATGAGATCAATGCAAAGCAGGCGAGAGGTGCGGGTGCGATGATTTCCTTCGACGTCGACAGCGTGGAAACGGCACAGCGCGTGCTGGAAAAGGTGCGCGTCATCACCTTTGCGGAGAGCCTTGGGGGTACAGAATCTTTGATCACCTATCCGATGAAGCAGACCCATCCGGATGTTCCGAAGGAGTGGAGAGAAAAGCTCGGCATCACCGACACTCTGCTGCGCCTGTCCGTTGGACTGGAGCATGTGGACGAGCTGATTGCGGATCTGGAGCAGGCGTTTGTTTCCTGAGAAAAAATCCACGCTGTAGGGACTGCATTGCGGCGGAGCAGAAAAAAGTCGCGTTTGCGACCCGTTGCAGGCATAAGAATCCTGCAGGGCAGGATTTTTGTTGAGAGGGAGATTAGAAATGACAACCTATAATTTTGACCGGGAAATTGACCGGAAAAAGACAAACAGCCTGAAATATGATTTCGCCGTGGAACGCGGACGTGACGTAGATGTGTTGCCATTGTGGGTGGCGGATATGGATTTTCAGGCGCCGAAGCCTGTGTTGGATGCACTGCAGAATGCGGTTTCCCATGGGATTTTCGGTTATAGCGAGGTAAAAGGAAAATATTTTGACGCGCTGTATCGCTGGTTTGACAGTCGGTTTGACTGGCAGCCAAAGTCTGAATGGCTTGTAAAAACCCCCGGTGTGGTATTCGCCCTTGCGATGGCGGTACGCGCTCTGACAAAAGAGGGCGACAGTGTACTGATTCAGCCGCCGGTTTATTACCCGTTCTTTGAGGTGATTCGCGATAACAATAGAAAGATCGTAGAAAGCCCGCTCCTTTTAACAGACGGACATTATGAAATTGACTTCGACGATCTGGAAGAAAAGATCGCATCCCAGAATGTAAAGCTGTTTTTGCTGTGCAGTCCCCACAATCCTGTCGGCAGAGTCTGGACAAAAGAAGAGCTTCAAAAACTGGGAGAGCTTTGCGACCGCTACCATGTGTTTGTTGTGTCAGACGAGATTCATTGTGATTTTGCCTTTCCGGAGCATCCGCATACGATATTTGCAAAGGCATGTCCGCAGCTGGAAGAAAAGATGATTCTTTGCACTGCGCCGAGTAAAACCTTTAATCTGGCGGGGCTGCAGGTTTCCAATATCTGGGTTCCTGGAAAAGAGGTCCGGGACAGATTCAAAGCCGAGATCAACGCAGCGGGATATTCCCAGTTGAACGCCCTCGGTTTAATCGCGTGCCAGGCAGCGTACGAAAATGGCGGCGAGTGGCTTGAGCAGTGCCAGGCATATTTGCGGGAAAATTTGAAGGTCCTGCGCAGCTTCTTAAAAGAAAGACTGCCTAAGATCCGTCTGATCGAACCGGAAGGCACTTACTTTGCATGGTTGGACTGCTCGGGACTGGGACTGTCGGACACAGCGTTGGAAAATCTCATTGCACATCAGGCAAAGCTCTGGCTGGATGGCGGCTCTGTCTTTGACAAAAAGTCGGGACAGTTTGAACGCATCGTACTGGCGTGCACGAAAAAAACGCTTTTGCAGGCGCTCACACAGCTGGAAGCAGCCTGCCGGGGAAGAAATTCATAACGCAAAAACAACTGCCGGGAGGCGGTGCTTTTATTCAATGAAAAGTCTGTGCTGATGCCGGAAAAACCATGGAATATTTTATTCATGACAATAGAATGCTCGCAGAGCGTGCATTCTATTGTTTAAAAAGGGTTGACAGATCCGAAAAGACAGAATATAATCACATTAACATATAAAGTAAGTAGGTTTAAGGAGGAAGAGCAAATGAGCAACGTTTATACATCCGCAGATCAGTTAATCGGCAGAACTCCCCTGCTGGAGCTGACACATATTGAAAAGGCAGAGGGTTTAAAGGCACACATCTATGGCAAGCTGGAATACTTTAATCCTGCAGGCTCTGTAAAGGACAGAATTGCAAAAGCGATGATCGATGATGCAGAGGCAAAGGGCGCATTAAAGGCAGGCTCTGTAATTATTGAACCTACCTCCGGCAACACCGGCATCGGCCTTGCGTCTGTTGCAGCGGCGAGAGGCTACCGTATCATTATCGTAATGCCGGAAACCATGAGCGTAGAGCGCAGACAGCTGATGAAGGCATACGGCGCAGAGCTTGTCCTGACAGAAGGTGCAAAGGGCATGAAGGGCGCGATCGCAAAGGCAGACGAGCTGGCAAAGGAAATTCCCAACAGCTTCATCCCCGGACAGTTCGTAAACCCTGCAAACCCGGAGGTACACAAAAAGACAACCGGTCCTGAGATCTGGGAAGATTTGGATGGCAAGGTTGATATCCTGGTGGCAGGCGTTGGTACGGGCGGAACCGTGACCGGTACAGGCCAGTACTTAAAGAGCAAAAAGGCTGATGTAAAGGTTGTTGCTGTAGAGCCTGCAGGCTCTCCGGTTTTGAGCAAGGGCACAGCCGGCGCACACAAGATCCAGGGAATCGGCGCAGGCTTCGTACCGGACGTCCTGGACACCGGGGTTTATGACGAAATTATCACCGTAGAGAATCAGGATGCGTTTGCAACCGGCAGAAAGATCGGTCATCAGGAAGGCGTGCTGGTAGGCATTTCTTCCGGTGCAGCAGTATGGGCAGCGATCGAGCTTGCAAAGCGTCCCGAAAATGAAGGAAAGAACATTGTTGTGATCCTGCCGGATACCGGTGATCGTTATCTGTCTACTCCTCTGTTTGCAGAAGAGTAAGAGGCAGAGTTTAAGCTCTGTTACAGTTCACCCGTGCCATTCGTGAAAATTTTCTTGACAGAGCGAAACGGGTATGCTATCTTGTAAAAAACAAAAAGCGATGACGAAGAAAAGTAGTACAGACAGACGGCACAGAGAGCAGGCGACGGTGGGAGTCCTGCGCGGATATCTGTAGGAAAGAACACTTCCGAGCTGCAAGCTGAACGCAGGATCTGTAAGTAGGCGAGCCGGAGTCCCACGTTACAGGGATAGCGTTTCATGGGAACGCGAAAAAGGGGCCGTACAAGGAAGTGCGGCAAGTTAGGTGGCACCGCGGATATAGCAGCAGCTATTCGTCCTATCTCCAATAGGACAAATGGCTGCTGTTTTTGCGTTCTTACAGTTCCCTTCGCAGCTTTCCGTGCGCAGCTTCTCATGCGAGCATGGAATCTGCACCCGGAAAGCGAAAGAAAAACTGCAACGCAGCAAAAGAAAAGGAGGAAAAGCTTATGTGTTCCATTCTCTGCTACGCGGGAAAAGATGTCACCAAAGAAACGATGGAAGGATATCTGTTAAAGACAAAGATGAGAGGACCGGATGCCCAGCAGGTCGTTGAGACCGAATTCGGGTATCTCGGCTTTGCAAGACTTGCGATCATGGGGTTGACCCCGGACGGCATGCAGCCGTTTCAACGGGACGGCAGCTGGGTGATCTGCAATGGTGAAATTTACGGCTTTCGCAAAATCAAAAAGGAGCTGGAAGAGCGCGGTTATCAGTTCCAGAGCGGTTCCGACTGTGAGGTTTTGCTTCCGCTATATGAAGAATATGGACTGGAAATGTTTTCCCATCTGGATGCGGAATATGCCTGCGTATTGTACGATCACAAAAGCGGCAAGCTGATCGCAGCCCGTGACCAGATCGGAATCCGTCCGTTGTTTTATGGTTATTCCAAGAGCGGAAAGATTGCATTTGCCAGTGAGGCAAAGAACCTGATCGGCTGGGTGGACGAGGTGCGTGCATTTCCGCCCGGAAGCTATTATTACGATGGGAAATTTGTCAAATATGAGGATATCGCAGCTGTCCATGGTTATGTGCACGAAGATATTGATGTGATTACAAAAAACATCCATGATAAGCTGACGGAGGGGGTAAAGAAACGTCTGGATGCAGACGCTCCGCTGGGCTTTTTGTTATCCGGCGGTCTGGACTCAAGCCTTGTATGTGCAATTGCAGCAGATATTTTGAAAAAACCGATCAGGACCTTTGCAATCGGCATGGACACAGATGCGATTGATTTAAAATATGCAAAAGAAGTTGCTGATTTTATCGGCGCAGAGCATACCGAAGTCATCATGACAAAGGAAGAAGTGCTGGAAAGCCTGGAAACCGTTATCGAAGCGCTTGCAACCTATGACATCACGACGATCCGTGCGAGCATGGGCATGTACCTTGTCTGCAAGGCAATCCATGAAAAAACAGACTTAAAGGTGCTGCTGACCGGTGAAATTTCCGACGAGCTGTTCGGCTATAAATATACGGACTTTGCACCGAGCGCGGCAGCCTTTCAGGAAGAGGCAGCAAAGAGAATCCGTGAGCTGTACTGCTATGATGTCCTGCGTGCCGACCGGTGTCTTGCGGCAAACAGCCTGGAAGCCCGTGTACCCTTCGGCGATCTCGACTTTGTCCGTTATGTGATGTCCATTGATCCGGCGAAGAAGTTAAACACCTACGGAAAAGGAAAATATCTGCTGCGCAAGGCATTTGAAGCAGATCATATTTTGCCGGAAAACATCCTGTGGAGAGAAAAAGCTGCATTCAGCGATGCAGTAGGACACAGCATGGTGGATGATTTAAAAGAATACGCAGAGAAGTATTACACCGACGAGGAATACGAAACGCTCCGCCAGAAATATGATTTTGCACAGCCCTTCACAAAAGAAAGCCTGCTGTATCGGGAAATCTTTGAAAAGTATTATCCCGGACAGGCAAGGATGGTGCCGGACTTCTGGATGCCAAACAAGAGCTGGGAGGGCTGTAATGTCAATGACCCCAGTGCCCGTGTGCTGGCAAACTACGGTGACAGCGGAAAATAAAAATAGAATCCTGCAGAACAGGATTCTTTGCCTGCGGCGGAGCGCATTAGTGACATGATTCCATTCCGTCGCAGTGTGGATTCGATTGTCATGAATAAAAATTACGGGTGGGGCTTGTAAGCCCCACCCGTTTACGCGTTCCATTCGCATTCGCCGGACGTGCGGAACATCAGCAGCGCCTCGCGGCAGGAAAATTCACCCAGCTCATAGTATCCGTGGGAAAGTCGGTTGATGCGTTCCAGTGAAACTGCGCGGTTGGCACATTTGGGCTGGTCATAAATAAAACGGATGCCCTTGGCGTAATATTCAGCGTCGAATTCGGGAGTCCCTTCTTCCTCATAATAAGGGTCGAAGAAAAACACCTCGTCCCTGGAAATGCCGGTTAAAAGCACATAGTGCGGAACTTCAAGAAAAAGACGCAGCACGACAGCTGCGCCGTGCAAAAGCGCCTGACTGATTTCGCTGTCCGGGGACAGTGTAACATCGTTACCGAAAAGAAACTGCGTCTGGATCGGAAAAGAGCGGACAGCTGCCAGCTGATTTAACCAACTGCCGACAAAACGCATTGCGGCGGCGGAAGTGCCGTGACGGCATGGTTGTCCTTGTTCGTTATAAGTGTCCATTGTATAGAGCATAATACATTTGAGGATGTCAGGACTGATTTCTTCCCGATCAAACAGGTAGCGGATTCCGTTGGTAATAGAAACAGAACCGCAGTCATATTCTGAGGACTGATAATTTAAGTAATTTTTCATTGAAAAATCCTCCGGTAAAGCATATTATATAAGGTCAGTGGATTGTTCCGTACTGCGCACTTCCACAATCCTACCCACCTATGAGCAAGCTCCTGTGGGCATAGACCTTTTGACCCTGGCATCCTTATAGGCTTATAGGATAGAAAGAATCGTGCGCTCTGCTGTCGAATATAACGCGAACCCCGTATTTTGTCAAGAATATGGGAATAGAGTCTTGACAGATCGAAAAAAATAGAATACAATTCTCACTAACATACCGGATAGATAGGTATTGAGCGGCGGATGATTCGCCTAAAAGGAGGAGTAGTTATGAAAAAACGAAACAGGATCTTAAGCCTGCTTCTGGCAGGAGTGATGGCGCTGGGACTGACCGCGTGCGGCGCATCGAATGCAGGTGCTGCAGCAGATGAAACCGGAAGCGCAGCGGTGAGCACAGAGAGTGCATCCTCAGACACAGCAGCTTCGGGAGAGAAGATTATCAACGTCGGTGTGACCAATACCATCGGCAGTATCAATCCCCTTTTGTTAAACGGCGGCGAGATTAACAAATATGCGACCGGACTGATGTTTTTGCCGTTGATGGAGCTGGATGCTGACTTGAACTTCGAGGGCATGCTGGCAGATTCCATCACAACAGAAGATAACAAAAACTTTATCGTTCACATCGATGATGCTGCAACCTGGTCGGACGGAACGCCTGTTACAGCAGATGATGTGGTTTATACCGCGCTTCGCCTGGCGAGCCCGGTCATCGGCAATACTGCAATGATGTATTATGTATTTGAAGGTGTTGGCGACGACGGCTTTGTAGAGGAAGGTGCAGAGAGCATCGACGGCATTCAGAAGGTAGACGATAAAACGGTACAGTTTACGACCAAAGAAGAAATGCCGATTACTACCTTTGAAAACAGCTATGCGAGATATCTGCTGACTCTGCCCAAGCATGTGATCGAGCAGTATTCCGAGGAAGAGCTTTCCACAGCGGATTGGTTCAACCATCCCGATGTTGTCAGCGGACCGTTCATCGTAACGGATTTCGATGTGGATCATTATATTTCCTATGAAGCGAACAAGGATTATTGGAAGGGCGCGCCCAAGATCGACAAGCTAAACATCAAAATCGTAGACGGCAGTCAGCTGTATGCAGGTCTGCAATCCGGCGAAATCGATATCACCCAGCAGACGATGAGTGATATCCCGCAGGAGGACTATGAGAGCGTAGAAGCCCTGGACAACGTAGACGTTGTATACGGTTCCCCGGTTACCAACCAGTCCGTATTTATCCAGACAAAGAACGTTCCGGATGTAAAAGTTCGTCAGGCGATGCTGTATGCGATTGATCGTCAGCAGATTCTGGAGGAACTGTTAAACGGACATGGCGAAATTGTAGATGGATTTCTGTCCAGTGCAAGCCCGTTCTATGATGATTCCCTTACACCGGTTTCCTATGACCCGGAAAAGGCAAAAGCACTTCTGGAAGAAGCTGGATGGGACGGCTCCCAGACAATCCGTTTCTATGTAAATTCCGGCGATTCGACCTTTGTAAACGCAGCCTCCATCATCGCTGCAGAGTGGGCTGCAGTCGGCATCAAGGCGGAAATCCAGACCGTTGACTTCGCAACGCTGATGAGCGTTGCAGGCACAGAGGACTATGATGTACTGGCAGTACAGTACACCTATGCGCCGGTGGATCCCTATCCGGATGTAGCATGGCTGCTTGGCGGTGAAGGAAGCTGGACCGGCTACAGCGACGATACGTTAAACGACGCGTTGACCAAATCCCAGCTGACAAGTGATCCAGAGGAAACAAAAGAACTGTTCTCCGTTGTGGATAAAAAGGTACAGGAAGATGTTCCGATGTTCTCCGCCTATGTTATCAGCGCACAGGGGGCAGTCAGCAAGCGGATTACAGGCGCAGCTCCCAGCGTATACGGCTTCTTCAACGATGTCCAGAACTGGGACGTAGTGGAATAAAGAAGAATCCTGTTTCACAGAATTCCATTCTGCCGCAGTGGGATCTTTGCGGAGCATTTTTATCAGAGAAAAAAGAAGTTTTCTTCCGATAAAAAGTTTGTATTTCATATATTTTATGCTATGATAATAACTGCCGCACATCTCTTTTTTGGGAGGTGTGCGGCAGAATCTGATATATGAGTAAAGTGAGGAAAAGCAAATGCCGCATTTACTGGAAGTAGAGGGGCTGACAACCGTTTTTGACAGTGACTACGGACGCACTGTCAGCGTGGACCATGTAAATTTTCATGTAGATAAGGGAGAAGTTGTCTGTATCGTCGGCGAATCCGGCTGTGGCAAGAGTGTGACCTCACTTTCTATTATGGGGCTGCTTGGAAGAGGCGGAACCGTGACGGAGGGAAGCGTCGTATTCGAGGACAAGAACCTTCTGACGATGACGGAAAAAGAGCTGGATAAAATCCGGGGCGACCGTCTGACGATGATTTTTCAGGATCCGCTGACCTCTCTCGATCCGGTCTTTACAGTCGGCAACCAGCTGATGGAGAGCATCCGAAAGCATATGAGATTGTCAAAAGAAGAGGCGCGAAAGCGGGCAGAGCAGATTTTAGGAAAAGTTGGTATGCCCGATCCTCACGGTGTCATGAAAAAATATCCCCATACGCTTTCCGGCGGCATGCGCCAGCGTGTGATGATCGCGATGGCTCTGTGCTGCAATCCGGGCCTGCTGATCGCAGATGAACCGACGACGGCATTGGATGTGACGATTCAGGCACAGATTATGGCGCTGTTGCGCAATCTGCAAAAAGAGAGTGGGATGTCGATGATCCTGATCACCCATGACATCGGGCTGGTAGCGAGCATGGCGGACCGCGTGATTGTTATGTATGCCGGACAGATGATCGAGGAAGCACCGGTAAAGGAGCTGTTTGCTGCACCGGCACATCCGTATACAAAGGCACTTTTGCAGACGGTTCCCGGAATTTATGACGAAAAGGACAGGGAGCTTGTCGCGATTCCAGGCATGGTCCCGGAGAATTATGATTCGATCCCCGGCTGTCGGTTTGCAGACCGCTGCGCCTTCCGGACAAAAGGCTGCGATCAGCCTCAGAGCTACAGACAGATCGGGGAAGGACATTTTGTCAGATGTATGCTCGCCAAAGAAGGAGAAACGTGAAGATGAGCATAAATATGGAAGAAAAAAACACGGAGAAGGAGCCGCTGATCCGGGTAGAAAACCTGAAAAAATATTATCCCATCCGGGGCGGCGTTATTACCCATACGACAGGCTATGTGCATTCGGTGGACGGCGTTTCCTTTTCGATTGCAGAGGGAGAAACCCTCGGTCTGGTGGGCGAATCCGGCTGCGGCAAATCGACGGTGGGCAGACAGCTGGTCGGCCTGGAAAAGCCGACGGGCGGCAGGCTGTTTTATCATGGAAAGGATATGGAGAAGCTTTCCGGAAAAGAGAAAAAGAGCGTGCGCACGCAGCTGCAGATGGTGTTCCAGGACCCATATTCTTCCCTGAATCCGAGAAAGCATATTTATGAAATTTTATCCCAGCCGATGCTCTATCATGGGATTTCCAATAAAGAAACTGTCCACAGGGATGTTGATCGACTGCTGGATATGGTAGGACTTCCCAAACACGTCCTCGGACGCTACCCGCATGAGTTCTCCGGCGGACAGCGGCAGAGAATCGGGATTGCGCGGGCACTGTCTTTAAATCCCAGGTTTTTGGTCTGCGATGAGCCGGTCAGTGCGCTGGACGTTTCGATTCAGGCACAGATTCTGAATCTGCTGCGCAGCCTGCAAAAGGACCTGGGGCTGACGTGCATGTTCGTTGGACATGGACTCGGCGCGGTCAATTATGTCAGCGACCGGATCGCAGTCATGTACCTTGGTAAAATTGTGGAGATCGGGCCGGCGCAGGAGGTGTTCCATCATCCGGTACACCCTTACACCCGCGCCCTGATCGATGCAGTGCCGATTGCAGATCCCAAAAAGCGGGAACAAAAACCGCTTCTGACCGGAGAAATCGGCTCCAGCACGAACCCGCCCTCCGGCTGTCGCTTCCATCCGAGATGTCCGTATGCGACGGAAAGCTGCAGACAGGAAGTGCCGGAGCTTTGCAGTATTTTCCCAGGCAGCAGTCATCTGGCGGCGTGCCCATATGCAGTTGCGCAGCTGACTGGCGGCGCACCCGTATACGATGCGAAGATGCAGCAGGTTGTCGTAGAGCAGAAATGGAGATAAAAGTGACATGGGAAAATATATGATCAAGCGCATTCTGATCGCCATCCCGGTTCTGATCGGGATCACGATCATCGACTATGCGATTATGTGTCTTGCGGGCAGCCCACTGCAGATGCTGCAGGGACCCCGAATTTCCCAGGCTGCGGTTGCGGCAAAGGAAATCGCCCTCGGTCTGGATAAACCGTTTTATGTGCAGTATTTTGTCTGGTTAAAACAGCTTTTACATGGAAATATGGGCTATTCGATCAAGTCCTATCAGGCAGTCAGCGAGATGATCGCAAGCCATTTGGGACCGACGCTTTTGCTGATGGGCGTATCGCTTCTGGTCAGCTTGCTGATGGCGGTGCCCGCCGGAATTTACAGCGCGATCAAGCAGTATTCCGCAGGAGATTATACGGTTGTTACACTTTCCTTCCTGGGAAGCAGCGTGCCCGGATTTTTCCTTTCTTTGCTGTTGATCTATCTGTTTACGGTAAAGCTTGGCTGGCTTCCGTCCAGCGGAATGGCGACGCTCGGAACTGCAGGCGGCGCGGGTGATGTGGCAAAGCATATGGTGATGCCGGTGTTAGTCCTGGCTACCTCCATGGCGGGTACAAATATCCGTTATATTCGAAGCGCGATGCTGGAAATTTTGCAGCAGGATTACCTGCGCACGGCAAGGGCAAAGGGAATCGGAAGATTTCTTGTCATCAATAAGCATGCGCTGCGCAACGCACTGATCCCGATTATTACGGTAATCGGAATGGAGATTCCAGTGCTGTTCGGCGGTCAGGTTATCATTGAGCAGGTCTTTTCCTGGCCGGGACTCGGACTGATGACGATGAGCGCAATCACGAACCGGGATTATCCGGTTATTATGGGTGTCTGCCTGCTGTCTGCAATCGTTGTGCTGGCGGCAAACCTGATTACGGATATTTTATACGCACTGGCAGACCCGACAATCCAGCTGAAATAGGAGCGGCGAAGATGGAGAAAAAAGATCGTATCAAAAAAGATATTTCAAGAGAAAGCTATTTGCAGACCGTCATCCGTCGTTTTAAACAGCATCATCTGGCAACGGTCAGCCTTGTGATTTTAGCGGTTTTGGTGGTGGCAGCGCTTTTGGCACCGATCATCGCACCGTACAATCCGGATGAAATCGTCGGAGGCTTTTCCAAAGCGCCCACAGCAGAGCATTGGCTGGGAACGGATCAGATCGGTCGTGACGTCTTGAGCCGGCTTTTGTATGCAACGCGGATTTCCTTGTTGGTCGGTGTGCTGGCGACGGCGATCTCTACTGTGATCGGTGTGATTCTGGGACTGATCGCCGGGTATTTTGGCGGCGCTGCGGATATGATTATCATGCGTTTTACGGATATGGTCATGTCGTTTCCCTATATTTTGCTGGTGCTGGTTGCGGCGTCGATTTTTAAGCCGGGGCTCTGGAGCATCATCCTGATTCTGGGCTTTGTAGACTGGCCGGGAATTGCCCGTCTGGTTCGCGGCAATGTGCTGAGCCTGCGGGAGAGTAATTTTATTAAAAGTGATCTCGTGGCAGGAATGCCGCTTCCGTATATTCTGTTTTCCGAGATTCTGCCAAATACCGCTGCGCCGATTCTGGTGTATGCAACGTCGGTTCTGGCGTTGTCGATGTTGGATGAGGCGGCACTTTCGTTCCTCGGAATGGGTGTGCAGCCGCCGACCGCGAGCCTTGGAAATATGTTAAACGGCGCGCAGTCGCTGACTGTACTGACGAAACAGCCGTGGCTCTGGATTCCGTCCGGGCTGATGATCGTGGTGCTGGTCATTGCGATTAACTTTATCGGTGACGCGCTGCGGGATGCGCTGGATCCCAATAGCGGAAAGTAAGACTGGAACACGCAAAAGCAGAAAGAACTGCAGCAGGAACACTGCAGGAGGACATCGGAGGGATTTGCGATGATACAGGAAATGGATTTAATGGAAATTTTTTACTGGTTTCACAGACATCCGGAGCTGTCTTATGAGGAATACGATACAACTGCGCAGATTAAAAAGCTGTTGAAAGCAGCGGATGTAAAGATCCTGCCGATTCCGATGGAAACCGGTCTGATTGCTGAGGTAAAGGGAGAAAAGGATGGTCCGGTGCAGGCGCTTCGCTGTGATATTGACGCGCTGCCGATTACTGAGCTGACGGATTTACCTTATGCGTCGGAATGTCCGGGAAAGATGCACGCCTGCGGACACGATTTTCACATCACGGCGGGAATCGGGACTGCGATCTGGCTGCAGGAACATAGGGACGAGCTCTGCGGGACAGTGCGGTTTTTCTTCCAGCCAGGTGAAGAGTCCTCCCTGGGCGCACGGAAAGTGCTGGAAACGACGGCACTCGATTCGGTTACGCGCGTCTGGGGCTTTCATTCTGATCCGACCAATTTGGTCAATGCCATCGGCATCCGGGAGGGCGCAGTTGCGGCGGCAGTAGATCGGTTTGTGATTACGATAACGGGCGTCGGCTGCCACGGCGCACACCCGGATGATGGCGTTGATCCAATTCCGGCGGCTGCAGCCATGGTTCAGGCATTTCAGACGATCGTGACCCGCAATATCAATCCGTTCCATCCTACACTCATCAGCGTTACGCGACTGGAAGCGGGCAATACCTGGAATGTGATTCCGCAGACAGCACAGCTAGAGGGAACTGTTCGGACCATGGATCGGCAGGATCGCTGCCTGTTTGAAAAACGCTTAAAAGCAATTGCAGAGCAGACCGCATCTGCCTATGGAGCGTCCGCAGAGGTAGAGTGGATTCCCGGTCCTCCGGCTGTTTGCAACGATGCAGAAATGGCGGCTTTTGCAAAGGAAACGGCAGAAGCGGAGGGCTTTCAGACTGTTCCGGAAGAACAGTCGCTCGGCGGAGATGATTTTTCTTTCTACATGGAGAAAGTGCCAGGCTGCTATATTAAAATCGGCATCGGAAAGGGGGCGACAATTCATCAGCCGACCTTTCAGGTGGACCCGGCGGCATTGATGCCTGCGGTACGGTATTTGAGCCGTATGCTGCTGCGCTGGGGCGAGGAAAATGCCTGAGTGACGCAGCCGAGGAATATGCATAGTAATACGCAGCTTTTGCGTAAGAACACAATATAAGAAAAGGGGTAAAAAACATGAGCACATTTCGATTTGCCATTATGGGAGCAGGTAACATCGCACATCAGTTTTGCGATGCAGTGACGCTGGTGGAGGACTGCGAGGTGAGCGCGATCGCCAGTAAGGATCTGGGACGCGCACAAAAATTTGCGGAGGAATGCAGCGTAGCCCATGCGTATGACAACTATGAGCAGATGCTGATAGAGGAAAAGCCGGACTGTGTTTATATTGCAGTGACGCCAAACGACCATTTCCGTCTGACGATGCTTTGTCTGGAGCATCGCGTTCCGGTGTTGTGCGAAAAAGCGATGTTTACAAACAGTGCAGAGGCAAAAGCGGTTTTTGAAAAAGCAGAAAAAGACCAAACCTTTGTAATGGAAGCGATGTGGAGTCGTTTTCTGCCGGCGGTCAACCAGGCAAAAAAATGGGCGGCAGAAGGAAAAATCGGCAGACTGGAAGCCTTACAGGGAAGAATCGGTTTTCTCGCGCCGGAGGGAGCAGACAATCGGTATCACAGCCCTTTGCTGTGCGGCGGAGCTGCGACGGATATCACGGTTTATGCCTATGAAATCGCGACCTGGCTGGTCAATGAGCCTGTCCGCAAAACCTATGCGGCTGCGAACCTTGATCAGACCGGTGTAGACTTAACCGATCAGGTTACGGTGAAGTTCGAACATGTGCTGGCAGATCTTGTGACGAGCTTTGCAGCGCCTATGGGCAACAGCATGGTGATCTACGGTCGGGAAGGGCGCATTGAGCTGCCCGATCCCCATTATGCATCCAAATGCTTTTTATATGGGGCGGATGGAATGCTGAAGGAAGAATTCACAGATACGACGACGCAGAAGGGCTTTACCTACGAGATCGAAGAGACGATCCGCTGCGTGCGCGCAAAGAAGACGGAAAGTCCGGTTGTTCCGCATGCGACGACAATTGCCTGCGCGGAGCTGTTTGATCAGATTCAGGCGGCAAAGAAAGAGTGAAATATCGGAAACAACGTGCAGAAAAAGGCGGTACAGATTTTGAGCTCTGTACCGCTTTTGTGTTGGTGTACCCGGTCCGTATTCCTGCAGGGCGGGGTTTCTGTCGCGAAGTTTAGAAATAGTCCGAAAAATATGGTTTCTTGACCGGAATCAGCCGCTCCAGCCAGGTCAGCATGTAGTATTCCGTTGAAATTTTTTCATGGTCGTAAAGATAGGTCGGGCGCTTGTAGCCCATCATCAAGGCAGTGAGCGTGTTAATGTCGAGTTCTACGACGTTAATGGACTGATTGTCCTCGACACGCTCACAGGTTGTTCCACCCTCGTGCCAGGAAACGAGAAAATCTCCCTGATTCCAGGAAGCAAGGCCGTCTGTAACCCGGAAATGGATTTTGAAATCCTCCGGCTGGATCTGCCAGGGATACTCCTGCAAAAAGCTTTCAACATCCACGATTCGTGCCATAATATAGGGAGCTATCGTTTCTTCAATCTCACTGTCTTCAAACAGATACGCCATGGGTTCGCCGGAATAATTATCCCCCCGTACCTGTGTGATCATAGAAAAATGTGCGCTGATGTAGTTCCATAGACCGTGTCTTGCTTCGCTGGTTAAATAAACCATTTCCTTAATATGAAAAATTTCATTTGCAATGTAATAAACCAGATAACCAAGGGGCTTGTGCTCTTCATTATAATAAAGGGCTACGATCATATCATCATTTTCCCAGCGCCAGTATTCATCCCAGGCCAGCCTGTCTCGGATGAGCGCACCGTGGTGCTGCATGGCAAAATAGGAATACACGTTATGAAAATCCTCGGAATCCAGGCTGACACGTTCGACCATGCCCCGGACGGGAAAGGCCTTTGGAAGCTGCGTATCCTTGACAGTGAAGGTGAGCTTGTCGGACACAATCTCCCATCCCATTTTCCGATAAAATGGAATGGAATATGGATACAGAAATGAAATGGGAAGCTTCTTTTTGTGCATATAGTCGATGACATAGCGCATCAGGGAATGAATCAGTCCGCGTCCGGTGTATTCCGGATAAGTAGTGACTCCGGTGATGCCGCCCATCGCCATAATGTTGTCCTGAATGTTGATCTGCATGGAATAAACGACGATCATGGATGCCAGCTTTTCTTTATAAAACCAACCGAGTACATAAGCGTCCTCGAGAATCGGACGTTTGGCATATTTGATTTCCTCCTGCTCCCAGCCGGTCTGGAAGAGCTCGTAGGAGGTTACCTGAAAAGCATACTGTAAAAGTGCGTTGAACTGCTCCAGATCGTTGTGATCGAGCTCACGCATGCGGAAATCACCGTTGACTTCAAGGTAAGTGTGCGTGTCCTTGTCTGACATAGAAGATGCCTCTTTTCTGAATGATGCGGTCTTTAGATTTCAAAGACATCATACAACCAAATGAAAGGCTCGTAAAGAGGAAAACTTTTCGCATGACAGCTTTTGAAATTTAGAGTATACTGTGATATCAGAGAGTCGTATGGATGAAACGACTGCAGAAAGGGACAGGAGGCAAATTGATGAATCAGATTCCCCAGGCAGGAGAAATTTATCAGCATTTTAAAGGAAAGCTTTATCGGATTGTGGCACTGGCAACCCACACGGAAACCGGTGAGCAGCTTGTGATCTATCAGGCACTTTATGGAGAGTTCCAGGTTTTTGCAAGACCGCTTTCCATGTTTCTGGAAAAGGTGGATGCAAAAAAATATCCTGATGCAGCGGGAAAAGACCGTTTTATGCGGATCCCGATGGCAGAAGCAGCGGCAGTGTCACGGCCTGTTGCAGCACCGTCTGAGAACCCTGTTGAGCCCCGGCCCGCTGCAATGCCGTCAGAGAGCAATGTTGAGTCCCGGGCCGTTGCAGCATCCTCTGAGAACTCTGTTGAGCCCCAGCCCGATCCCGGTCTGCTCGCTTTTTTAGATGCGGACAGCTACGAAGAAAAGCTGGAAGTATTTGCATCGCTGGAGGGCAAAGTCGATCTTCATATGTTGAATGCCATTGCTGCTTCCCTGGATCTGGAGCTTTCGGAGGGCAGCTTGGAGGAGCAGTACGACACGCTGAAAAGCTGCCTGATGACACTGGAGCGTTATGAGTGCAATCGCCTGCGGTGAGCAAAAAAGAAAAAAACGGAGAACTGGATTGAAGCAACAAACCCCAAGAAATATTGAAGTACAGAGAAAACAGGAACTGTTAAACCGGATTGCGCCGGGGCTATTAACATGGTATGATAAAAGCAGACGGAGCTTACCCTGGCGGGAAGAACCGACGCCGTATCGGGTCTGGGTATCGGAGATCATGCTGCAGCAGACGCGGGTCGAGGCGGTAAAACCGTATTTTGCGCGCTTTATGGAACGACTGCCGGATATCGGAGCGCTCGCCGAAGTGGATGATGATGAATTATTAAAACTTTGGGAAGGGCTCGGCTATTACAGCAGGGCACGGAATTTAAAGGCTGCGGCACAGCAGATTGTGACAGAATACGGCGGAGAGATGCCGTCGGATTACAGGGAGCTTTTAAAGCTAAAAGGAATCGGAAGCTACACAGCTGGCGCGGTTTCTTCGATTGCCTTTAAACAGCCCAATCCCGCAGTGGACGGAAACGTGCTGCGCGTCATTTCCCGGCTTTTGGAGGATAACAGCGATATTTCCGATCAGTCGGTAAAAAAAAGAGTAGAAGATGAGTTGCGTCCTGTCATGCCAAATGATCGCCCCGGTGACTTTAATCAGGCGTTGATGGAGCTTGGCGCAACCGTCTGTCTGCCAAACGGTGCACCGAAGTGCAGCAACTGTCCGTGGCAGGAATTCTGCCTTGTAGGATTGCACGGCACCTGGCAGCAGTATCCGCAAAAGGCAGCCAAAAAGGCAAGGACGATCGAAGATAAGACGATTCTCGTGATTCGAACGAGTAAACAGGTCGTTTTGCGTAAGCGTCCGAAAAAGGGACTGCTGGCGGGACTGTATGAATTTCCGGCGATGGACAGAAAGGCATCGTTGGAAGAGGTCAGGGAATGGCTGAAAAAACAGGGTGTGGAAGCTGTCCGGATAGAGAAGCTTCCGGAATCAAAACATATTTTCACCCATAAGGAGTGGCACATGACCGGCTATCAGGTTCTGGTGGATGAACTGGAGCCCATGGGTCAGGATGAATCCCTCCTTTTTGTTGAGACACAGGAAATCGAAGGAAATTACCCGATTCCGTCCGCATTTGCAGCCTACAGCGCCTATCTGAAAATTCAGACAGGTATCCAGAAGATGAAAGGAACAACACTATGAAACTGCTTTCTATTGCAATTCCCTGCTATAATTCGCAGGATTATATGGCACATTGCATCGAATCTCTGCTTCCGGGGGGAGAGGATGTTGAAATTTTGATTGTCAACGACGGTTCGAAGGATGACACCGCCAAAATCGCAGACGAATATGCGGCAAAATATCCTACGATCGTAAAGGCGATCCATAAGGAAAACGGCGGACACGGCTCTGCGGTCAACACCGGAATTGAAAATGCGACCGGCATTTATTTTAAAGTCGTAGACAGTGACGACTGGGTAAAAGAAGATGCCTATCTCGCCATTCTGGAAAAGCTGAGAGAGCTGACCGGCGGTGTGGATACACTTGATCTTCTGATCAGCAACTTTGTTTACGAAAAAGAGGGTGAACGCCGCAAAAAGGTGATGCGTTATAAACATGTCCTGCCGGAATACCGTATGTTTGGCTGGGAAGATGTCGGACGTTTCCATGTTGGTCAGTATATCCTGATGCATTCCGTTATTTACCGGACGAAGCTTTTGCGGGAATGCGGTTTAAAGCTTCCGGAGCATACGTTTTATGTGGACAATATTTATGTCTTTGAGCCTCTGCCGTATGTCCGCAACATGTACTATCTGGATGTGAATTTCTACCGCTATTTTATCGGCAGGTCAGATCAGTCCGTCAACGAAAAGGTCATGACCGGACGAATCGACCAGCAGATCAAGGTCAACCAGATCATGACAGACTACTTTGTGGAAAAGAAGAGCGAGATCATGGGCAATAAGCCCCTTGCAAAGTATATGCTAAGCTATCTGGACATCATTACGACGATCTCCTCCATCCTGCTGATCCGCATCAACACACCGGAATCTCTCGAGAAAAAGCGTGAGCTGTTAAACTACATCAGCCAAAAGGACAAGAAGGTTTACAGAAAGCTGCGTTACGGTCTTTTAGGAAACTGTATGAATCTGCCTGGAAAAACCGGAAGATGGATTTCCGTGGAAGGCTACAAAATCTGCCAGAAGTTTTTTGGCTTCAACTAATCGAAAAAAATCTTGTTGTCCTTTGCAAATTGTGCTAGAATATACAATGGGTTTTTAGGGAATACGTTTACAGAAAGGATAATATGGGTGGATTTATGAAAAGACAAGACATTCATAAGGTACTGATTATTGGCTCAGGACCGATCATTATCGGACAGGCATGTGAGTTCGATTACTCCGGCACACAGGCTTGTAAGGCACTGAAAAAGCTGGGCTACGAAATCGTACTGGTAAACTCGAATCCGGCAACGATCATGACAGATCCGGACACAGCGGATATCACATATATTGAACCGCTGAATGTGGAACGTCTCGAGCAAATTATTGAGAAGGAACGCCCGGATGCACTGCTTCCGAACCTGGGCGGACAGTCCGGACTCAATCTTTGCTCCGAACTGCAGGCAGCAGGCGTGCTGGACAAATACAATGTAAAGGTAATCGGCGTTCAGGTAGATGCAATTGAGCGCGGCGAAGATCGTATTGAGTTTAAGAATACCATGAATGCGCTTGGTGTTGAGATGGCAAGAAGCGACGTCGCCTACTCCGTAGACGAGGCACTTGCGATTGCGGACAAGCTGGGATATCCGGTTGTTCTGCGTCCTGCATACACCATGGGCGGCGCCGGCGGCGGTCTTGTTTATAATAAGGAAGAATTAAAGACAGTCTGCGCAAGAGGTCTGCAGGCGAGCCTCGTGGGTCAGGTTCTGGTAGAAGAGTCCATTCTTGGATGGGAAGAGCTGGAGCTGGAAGTTGTCCGCGATGCAAAAGGAAATATGATTACCGTATGCTTTATTGAAAACATCGATCCCGTTGGCGTGCATACCGGTGATTCCTTCTGTTCCGCTCCAATGCTGACGATTTCCGAGGAGGTACAGAAGAAGCTGCAGGATCAGGCATATCGTATCGTAGACGCAATTGAGGTGATCGGCGGTACGAATGTACAGTTTGCACATGATCCGATTTCCGGTCGTGTTGTTGTTATTGAAATCAACCCCAGAACTTCCAGATCTTCTGCACTTGCAAGTAAGGCAACCGGTTTCCCGATCGCTCTTGTTTCTGCAATGCTGGCAAGTGGTCTGACTCTGGATGAAATTCCTTGCGGTAAATATGGCACATTGGATAAATACGTTCCGGACGGCGATTATATCGTTCTGAAATTCGCGCGCTGGGCATTTGAAAAGTTCAAGGGCGTAGAGGATAAGCTCGGAACTCAGATGAGAGCAGTCGGCGAAGTCATGAGCATCGGCAAGACTTATAAGGAAGCATTCCAGAAAGCGATCCGTTCTCTGGAAAAGAGCCGTTATGGTCTTGGTCATGTAAAGGATTTTGATCAGAAGTCCAAAAAGGAGCTTCTGACCATGCTTGCAACTCCCAGCAGCGAGCGCTATTTCATCATGTATGAAGCGCTGCGTAAGGGTGCATCTGTAGAAGAAATCAACAAACTGACCAAAGTTAAGGATTACTTTATCGAGCAGATGAAGGAGCTGGTTGAGGAAGAAGAGAAGCTCGTTGCTGCTTATCACGGACAGGTTCCTGCAGATGCTGATTTGAAACAGGCGAAGCTGGATGGCTTCTCTGATAAATATTTAAGCCAGATCCTGGGTGTATCCGAGGAAGCAATTCGGACACGCAGAACAGAGCTTGGTGTTGTGGAAGGCTGGGAAGGTGTTCATGTAAGTGGTACTGAGGATTCCGCATACTATTACTCCAGCTATCATATCAAGGACGAAAGCCCGGTAGACAACAGCAAACAGAAGGTAATGATCCTCGGCGGCGGTCCTAACAGAATCGGTCAGGGTATCGAATTCGATTACTGCTGCGTACATGCTGCAAAAGCACTGCGTAAGCTCGGATTCTCCACGATCATTGTAAACTGTAACCCTGAGACGGTATCCACAGACTACGACACTTCCGACAAGCTGTATTTCGAGCCTCTGACTCTGGAAGATGTCCTTGCAATTTATGAAAAAGAACAGCCGGTTGGCGTTATCGCACAGTTCGGTGGACAGACTCCGCTGAATCTGGCAGCAGACCTGAAGAAATACGGTGTCAATATTCTCGGAACCACTCCGGAAGCCATCGACCTTGCAGAAGACCGTGACCAGTTCCGTGAAATGATGGAGAAGCTGGAGATTCCGATGCCGGAAGCAGGCATGGCTGTCAATGTGGAAGAAGCATTGGAAACTGCTCACAGAATCGGCTATCCGGTTATGGTACGTCCTTCCTACGTCCTTGGTGGACGCGGCATGGAGGTCGTTTATGACGATGAAGCGCTGACCTTCTACATGCAGCAGGCAGTGGGTGTAACACCGGACAGACCGATCCTGATTGACCGATTCCTGCATCATGCAACCGAGTGTGAAGCGGACGCAATCAGCGATGGCGAGCATGTATTCGTTCCTTCTGTTATGGAGCATATCGAGCTGGCTGGTATCCATTCCGGCGACTCAGCTTGTATCATTCCTCCGAGAGGACTGACAGAAGAGCAGATCGAAACTCTGAAAGACTACACCAGAAAGATCGCAAAGGAGCTGCATGTTGTTGGCCTGATGAATATGCAGTATGCGATTGAGGACGGCAAGGTATTTGTCATCGAGGCAAATCCCCGTGCATCCAGAACCGTTCCGCTTGTATCCAAGGTCTGCGGCATCAACATGGTTCAGATTGCAACGGATATCGTTACCCTGCCTTATACCGGACGCAAGAGCCCGGTGCCGGAGTTGAAAGAAAAGAAATTCGCTCACTACGGTGTAAAAGAAGCGGTATTCCCCTTCAATATGTTCCCGGAGGTTGACCCGGTACTCGGACCTGAAATGCGTTCCACCGGTGAGGTTCTTGGACTGTCTACAGACTTTGGTGATGCATTCTTCAAGGCAGAAGAAGCGACAAAGACCAAGCTGCCCACTTCCGGCTGCGTGCTGATTTCTGTTAATGACAGAGATAAGGCAGAGGTAGTTGACGTTGCAAGAGGCTTCTATCAGCTTGGCTTTGAAATTATGGCAACCGGCAGAACCTGTGACCTGATCGAACAGGCCGGTATTCCTGCCCTGAAGGTATGCAAGCTTAACGAGGGACGTCCGAACATCCTGGATAAGATCACGAATGACCAGATCCAGCTGATTGTCAATACTCCCCGCGGCAAGAAGGGTACAACCGACGACAGCTACATTCGTAAGGCTGCCATTAAGAACCGTATTCCGTATATTACAACCATGGCTGCTGCAAAGGCAACTGTAGAAGGCATCCGTTCCGCAAAACGTGACGGCAAGCTTCCGGTGCAGTCTCTGCAGGAGTTCCATGCAAGCATTATCGATAAATAAAATATCAGATAGCGATAATAAAAACAGCTGCCGTGTTTGTACGGCGGCTGTTTTTGCTACGGCGCGCCCGGCAGCATACAACGCGAATGGAAAATGAGGCTTCTTATAGAACAAAAAAGAATGTGCCTTGGCACATTCTCGCGCCAAGGCGCGGTTGCTTTAGCAACCATCTACCCTTGCGCCGAGTGCGCATCCTCGCGGAGCGTTTATTATCGTATGAAAACGAAGTTTTCTATACGATAATAAAAAAAGGACATGCAGCTCATCCGGAGATGAAAAGCATGTCCTTCTTTTTATTCAAAGAAATTTCTTTCAAAGAAATTTATTTCTTTGCGCCCTGTTTTGCAACTGCGTTCATCTTAGCTTCGATAGCAGCCTGGTCGCCAAGGTAATGATGACCGGTTACGTTGAAGTTATCGTCAAACTCGTAAACAAGCGGAACGCCGGTAGGGATGTTCAGCTCTGTGATTTCATTCTCAGAGATGTTGTCCAGATATTTAACCAGAGCACGCAGAGAGTTGCCGTGAGCTGCGATCAGAACCTGCTTGCCAGCCAGCATGTCCTTCTTGATGTTCTCTTCATAGAAAGGAATTACTCTTGCGATGGTGTCCTTTAAGCTCTCTGTCAGAGGCAGCTCCTTCGGATCTACGTTCTTGTAAGGAGCCTGCAGAGCAGGATTACGCTCGTCGGTAGGCTCAAGAGCGGGGGGCTGAACGTCGAAAGAACGACGCCATACCTTAACCTGAGCTTCGCCGTATTTTTCAGCAGTTTCGGATTTGTTGAGACCCTGCAGAGCACCGTAATGACGCTCGTTTAATTTCCAGGTTTTGATAACAGGAATCCATTCTTCATTTAACTCCTGCAGAACATGGTTAGCGGTGTGGATTGCACGCTGCAGATAAGAAGTATAGCAAACATCAAAGGAGAAGCCTGCTTCCTTTAACAGAACGCCGCCCTGTGCAGCCTCCTTGTGTCCGGTTTCGGACAGATCTACGTCAGTCCAGCCGGTGAACAGGTTTTTCTGATTCCATACGCTTTCGCCATGGCGGATCATAACTAACTGATAACCCATAGTGATTGTTCCTCCTGATTGTGATTTAAGGCATTTAAGCCTGCTTGATTCCAAACAAGCATACACGATTTGAACGGAAAAATCAAGACTTTAGCTTGCCTTTTTAGACAGGATATGGTAATATCCTAACAGTTTGGTCATAGGGTTTGTCTGATACAGGGCTATAGATTTTGCAGTTTCTGAGATTAAAACTGCAGGGTTTATAGCTCTTTTTTATCGTATAGGAAACTTCGTTTCCATACGATAAAAATGCTTCGCGAGGATGCGTACTCGGCGCAAGGATAGATGGTTGCCGAGGCAACCGCGCCTCGGCGCGAGAATGTGCCAAGGCATATTTTTTTTATTTATGACAATAGAATGCTCGCAGAGCGTGCATTCTATTGTTGCCGTAGAGGAAAGGAAGGAGTCAAAATGGATCAGAATTTTATGAAAGAAAAGAAGGTGCTGCCGCTGGTATTGTCAATGTCTTTGCCGATGATGCTGTCGATGCTGATAAATTCGCTTTACAATATTATTGACAGTATGTTTGTGGCACGGGTCGGAGAGAAGGCGCTGACGGCAATTTCCCTTGTCTATCCGCTGCAGACACTGGTCACGAGCATCAGCGTAGGCTTTGGGGTCGGAATCAGTGCAGCAGTCGCATTTTTCCTGGGAATGGGAGAACATAAAAAAGCGGATCAGAGCGCCTCTGAGGGGTTGTTTTTGAGCATTGTGCACGGTGTACTGATGTCGGTTCTTTTGACAGCAATTCTTCCGTCTTTTCTGAGACTTTTTACGACAGACAAAGAAATCTATCAGATGGGTATTACCTATGGAACCTGGGTACTGAGCTTTTCCCTTGTGATCTCTGTCTATATTGCTTATGAAAAAATTTATCAGTCACTGGGAAATATGATCGTTCCGACCTTATGTCTGGCAGCGGGCTGTCTGACGAATATTGTGTTGGATCCGATCCTCATTTTTGGAATTGGTCCCATTCCGCGGATGGAAGTAAAGGGTGCTGCGATTGCTACCGTGATCGGACAGATCGTGCCGCTTGTCATGTATATTGTATGGCATAGGAAAAAAGGGCTGGGCGTCTCCATCCATATAAAAGATATGAAGCCGGATCCTGCGATCTGTGGCAGGCTCTATGCGGTTGGAATCCCGTCTTCCCTGACTCTGGGCATGCCGTCCCTTTTGATTACTTTGCTGAACAAAATCGCAGGCGCGTTTTCTTCGGTTTATGTGTTGGTGCTGGGTGTTTATTTCAAGCTGCAGACCTTCCTTTATCTGCCTGCCAGCGGTATTGTGCAGGGCATGCGTCCGATATTGAGCTTTAATTACGGGGCAGGAGAAAAAAAGCGGATGAAGCAGATTCTATCCGTGTGTACCGGACTGATCTTTGGAATCCTGATGGTCGGTACGGCGCTGTTTTTGCTGCTTCCGGAACCGATCATGGGTATGTTTTCCAAGGACGGTGTAACGATCCGGGAAGGGGCGGCTGCACTTCGGATCATCAGCCTCGGATTTGTGGTTTCCGGAATCAGCGTTGTGGCTTCCGGTGCACTGGAGGCACTTGGGGAGGGAATCCCATCCTTTATCATTTCCTTGCTGCGCTATCTGGTGCTTATCGTTCCGGTTGCTTCCATTGGAAGCAGGATATTCGGTATTACAGGTGTCTGGGGTGCGTTCCCGGTGGCAGAAGTGCTGACTGCAGCTGTCTCAGCCGGAATTTTTACAGCAAGATACCGGGCGTGTTTGAAGAGGCTGTGAAATCTTTTACATACCTGACCTCCTGAAATGAAAGAAACTATACAGGATTACTGTAAAAATCTTAAAAAAACTGTGAAATAGCTAAAAATTTCAATAACTAATCAAAAAATATTCTATTTTTAATAAATCCTCTTGTGATTATAATAGGTTTATCAGCTGAGAACGAAAGAAATTTAGCAAAACAACCAAATGGGAGGAAAAAATGAAAAGAAAAGCATTAGCAACAATGATGGCAGCAGCTATGGTATTATCCATGGTTGGCTGCGGCGGAGCCAAAACAGATTCTACAGCATCTACAACCACAACAGAAAAAACAGAAGCAGCGGCAACAGAAGCTGCAGATTCTGCTGCATCAGCAGATGCAACTGTAGAAAATAAAGACAAGCCTCTGTGCTGGTTTAACCGTCAGCCCTCCAGCAGTGCTACCGGCGAGCTGGACAAAGAAGCTCTGAACTTCAACGGCAATACTTACTATGTAGGGTTTGATGCTAATCAGGGTGCTGAACTGCAGGGACAGATGGTTCTGGATTACATCAAAAAGAATGCAGAAACCATTGACAGAAATGGTGATGGCGTGATCGGATATGTTCTGGCAATCGGTGATATCGGACACAACGATTCTATCGCTCGTACCCGTGGTGTTCGTTCTACACTGGGAACCGGCGTAGAAGCAGACGGCACAGTAGATTCCACACCGGCTGGAACAAACGTAGATGGAAAAGCAAAGGTTGTACAGGATGCAACTCTGGAAGTAGATGGAAAAACATATACGATCCGTGAGCTGGCTTCTCAGGAAATGAAGAACTCAGCAGGTGCAACATGGGATGCTGCAACAGCTGGTAATGCGATCGGAATCTGGACAGCTTCCTTCGGCGATCAGATTGATGTTGTTGTTTCCAATAACGATGGTATGGGAATGTCCATGTTCAACGCATGGGCAAAAGACAACAAGGTTCCTACCTTCGGTTACGATGCAAACAGCGATGCTGTAGCAGCGATCGGTGAAGGCTACGGCGGAACAATTTCTCAGCATGCAGACGTGCAGGCTTACCTGACACTGAGAGTCCTGCGTAACGCACTGGACGGTGTAGATATTGATACCGGTATCGGTACAGCAGATGATGCCGGAAACTGCCTGGTAGAAGGTGAAGACTACAGATACAGCGAAGAAGATAGATCCTACTATGCGTTAAATATTGCTGTAACAGCTGAAAACTACAACGATTTCACAGATTCGACAAGAGTTTATGACAAGGTTGCCAACCAGCTGGATGAAAGCAAGAGCCCGTCTAAAAAAGTATGGCTGAACATCTACAACGCATCGGATAACTTCCTGAGCTCTACCTATCAGCCGCTGCTGGAGAAGTATGATGATCTGCTGAACCTGAAAGTAGATTACATCGGTGGAGATGGACAGACAGAATCCAATATCACAAACCGTCTTGGAAACCCGAGCGAGTATGATGCTTTCGCAATTAACATGGTTAAGACCGATAATGCAGCAGCATACACATCTCTTCTTTCCAAATAATTAGAGATCGAAAAAGCGTAAATGGATGAATTTATAGAGGGGTGTCAGCAATGATGCCCTTCTTTACTAAGAAAAGGAAGCACAGCTATGACAGAAGATAAGAACAAATATATCTTATCGATTAACGGCATGAGCAAATCATTCGGTAGAAATAAGGTTCTGAAGCATATTAGCATGAATGTCAAACCTGGAACCATTATGGGACTGATGGGTGAAAACGGCGCCGGGAAATCGACAATGATGAAATGTCTCTTTGGAACCTATCAGAAAGATGAAGGAACCATCGTACTGGATGGAAAAGAAGTGAACTTTTCCGGACCAAAGGATGCACTGGAAAACGGGGTGGCAATGGTACACCAGGAGTTGAACCAGTGTCTTGAAAGAAGTGTTGTAGATAACATGTTCCTTGGAAGATACCCAAAGAATTCCCTTGGGGTTGTCGACGAAGGAAGAATGAAAAAAGAAACCTCAGATCTGTTCAGAAAACTGGGAATTACAGTGGATCTGACCCAACCAATGAAAAAAATGTCTGTATCTCAGAGGCAGATGTGTGAGATCGCAAAAGCGATTTCCTATCATTCCAAAGTTATCGTACTGGATGAGCCTACCTCATCTCTGACTGCACCGGAGGTTGAAAAACTCTTTAAGATGATGCGTCAGTTGAAGGCTCAGGGAATTTCTCTGATTTACATTTCACATAAAATGGATGAAATATTTGAAATCTGTGATGAAATATCGGTGCTGCGGGACGGAAGCCTGGTTATGACCAAGGCGAGCACAGAAACAGATATGAATGAACTGATCGCCGCCATGGTTGGTCGTTCTCTGGATAACAGATTTCCACCTGTAGACAATACACCGGGAGAAACCATTCTCTCCGTACAAAATATATCAACAAAATATGCACCAAAACTGCAGAACATTTCTTTTGATATCAGAAAAGGAGAAATCTTTGGATTTTATGGTCTGGTTGGTGCCGGTCGTACCGAGCTCCTGGAGACGATCTTCGGAATTCGTACAAGAGCAGAAGGAACGGTCGTGTATGACGGAAAACTGATGAACTTCTCCTCTCCGAAGGATGCTATGGATCATGGATTTGCACTGATCACAGAGGAAAGAAAAGCCAATGGTCTGTTCTTAAAGGGTGATATCACATTCAATACTACCATTGCAAATATGAATCATTATAAAAGCGGGATCGCATTATCCAATGATAAGATGGTACGTGCAACAGCCGATGAGATCAAGGTCATGCATACAAAATGTATGGGACCGGATGATATGATCTCCAACCTTTCCGGCGGTAACCAGCAGAAGGCCATCTTCGGTAAGTGGCTGGAGCGTTCTCCGAGCGTATTTATGATGGATGATCCGACACGAGGAATCGACGTTGGAGCAAAATATGAAATCTATGAACTGATCATCAATATGGCAAAACAGGGAAAAACGATCATCGTTGTTTCTTCCGAGATGCCGGAAATTCTTGGTATTACCAACCGGATCGGTGTTATGTCCAACGGACGCCTGGCTGGAATTGTAAATACAAAAGAAACAAACCAGGAAGAATTACTGAGACTCAGTGCGAAATATCTGTAACAGGAGGAAAAGTGGAAATGGCAGAAAACAGCGTTATTATTTCGGCTGAAGAAGAAGCAAAGCTTTTGAAGCCCATCGATGAATATGTGGAAAAGATCCAAAAGAAAATTGACGCATTACGCGTAGACGGATCGGACAAGGTGAATGATCTGAAAAACCAGATCGCTATCGCAAAGGAAAATAAGAACTTATCCAAAGCACAGAGAGATAAGATCATTGAAAACAGCAAAAAAGAGCTGGAAAATGCGAAAAAGGTAGAAGCAAACAACAAGGAAGAAATTAAAAAGCTGATCGCAGAGGCAGAGGATTATCTGGCGAAGCATTACAAGAAGGATTACTACGATGTAGTAAACAATAGCTGTAAGGCTGCAAAGGCAGAAGAAAACAGCAGATATGAGAAAGTCAAAGCAGATTTAAAGAGCGAGCATCAGAAAAAGATCGCTTCTTTGAAGGATGCAGAGGAGATCAAGGCTGAAAAATATGTGTTGAAAAACAAATTGTTTGATGCACAGATGGCTCACGAATCCAGAATGCAGGAGATCAAAGACAGAAGACATGAAGCATTCATGCATAAATATCATCTGATCGATCTGCTGAGAACCTCCAAGTTCACATTCCCTCAGCAGAGAGCACAGAAACTGGAAAATTACAGATACTCCTTCAATTTATCCCAGTTTTTGTACAAAAATGGCCTGTACATCGTAATCATCCTGATTTTTATTGCATTGTGTATCATCACACCGATTGTTAAAAATACACAGCTGCTGACCGTTACCAACATCCTGAATATCTTGCAGCAGGCATCCCCGCGTATGTTCCTTGCACTTGGTGTTGCCGGCCTGATCCTGTTGACAGGTACGGACCTTTCGGTAGGACGTATGGTTGGTCTGGGTATGGTTACAGCAACCATTATCATGCATAATGGAATCAATACAGGTGCCGTATTCGGGCATATATTTGACTTCTCTGCTATGGCTCCTACTGCGAAAGCATTGCTTGCATTGTTAATGTGTGTGATCTTTACAACGGTATTTTCCATGATTGCCGGCTTCTTCATGGCAAGATTCAAAATGCATCCGTTTATTTCTACAATGGCGAATATGCTGATCATTTTTGGCCTGGTAACCTATGCTACCAAGGGTGTATCCTTCGGTGCCATCGATTTTGCGATCCCTAACACCTTCATTCCGCAGATCGGCAAATTCCCGACGATCATCCTGTGGGCAGTTGCAGCAGTTATCATTGTATGGTTTATCTGGAATAAAACAACATTTGGTAAAAACCTGTATGCGGTAGGCGGAAATCCGGAAGCAGCAGCAGTATCTGGTATTTCTGTATTCAAAGTAACGATGGGAGCATTTATCCTGGCAGGTATCCTGTATGGCTTCGGCTCCTGGCTGGAATGTAACCGTATGGTTGGTTCCGGCAGTGCAGCTTATGGACAGGGATGGGATATGGATGCCATCGCAGCCTGCGTAGTTGGCGGTGTTTCCTTTACCGGTGGTATCGGTAAGATTTCCGGAGTTGTAACGGGTGTATTGATCTTTACCTCTCTGACCTACTCTCTGACGATTCTGGGTATTGATACAAACCTTCAGTTCATCTTTGAAGGTATCATTATCCTGGCAGCCGTAACCCTTGACTGTCTGAAATATGTACAGAAAAAATAAGGATATCAACGTTGGAGGCTTTTGATTCCGACAATGTTTATACAGGAAAATAGGAAAGCAGGACCGCCCGGCCGTCCGATGGATGGCGAGGGCGGTCTTTTGTCGTATAGGAAACTTCGTTTCTATACGATAAAAACGCTCCGCGAGGATGCGCACTCGGCGCAAGGGTAGATGGTTGCTAAAGCAACCGCGCCTCGGCGCGAGAATGTGCCAAGGCACATTCTTATTTACTCTTTTGGTAAATTTTTTATATATTCCTTCAGAAGAAAGCAAATTCTGCTATAATAAGAAAGGGATAAAAAGAAGGGATAAAAAGAAGGGATAAAAAGAAGGGGATAAGCATGGAACAATATAAAGTGATTCTTGTCGATGATGAGGTGGAGGTCATCGATATCATGAAACAGAAGATCCGCTGGAATGATCTGGGATTTGATGTGGTAGGCAGTGCCACCAATGGCGTGAAGGCCCTGGAGCTGGTGGAAAAGCTTCAGCCGGACGTGGTGCTGACGGATATTAAGATGCCTTACATGGATGGGCTGGAGCTGGCCAGAAAGCTGAACCAGGACTATCCGAATATTTACATTATGCTTTGTACAGGCTTTGACGAATTTGAATATGCAAAAGAAGCGGTTCATCTGGAAATCAAAGAATATATGCTGAAACCCATCAGCGCCACAGAGCTGTCAGACAGTCTGGTGAAGCTGAAAAATACCCTGGACAAGGAACGGGAAGAAAAATTAAATGTAAAAAAACTGGAGGATTATTTTCAGGAAGTGCTGCCAAAGCTGCAGTCCAATTTCTTTATTTCCCTGATCGAGGGAAGAGTTGGCGAAGAGGACTATGAACGATTTCTTCAGAACTATCGGGTAGATATGAAAGGACCTTTGTTTTGCTGCATTATCTTTCATACTTCGGAAAATGATGTGCCGGATGGCATGAATCCCTTATTGTTATCCATGTCCGTGGAACGAGAAGTGAAACAGCGGCTGACAGAGAACTGTAATTGTCAGGAATTTATCTATATGGGCAACACAATTTTGATCATGGAGCTTCATTCAGAAGAGGAGATGGCCCAATTGACGGATAGCTGTGACCGATTCTGTCGCTGGGCATGGAGAATTATGGGGGCGGCGGTTACTGCAGGAATCGGAACCGTATGCAATAGTCTGCATGATATCAGCATCTCTTACGAGGGAGCCAGAGAGGCAGTGTCCTACCGTGTCTTATATGGAACCAAACGAGCGATCAATATTGCAGAGATAGTACCGAAAGAGTCCAAAAAGACGGTTCCCCTGGAAGAAACAAGAATGCAGGATCTGTTCCGTGCCATTCACGTGGGAGATCAGGAGGAGATCCGGAAAGAAGCGATCAAGGAGATAGAAAAACTCCATAAGAATGCAGATACCATCAGTCAGTATAATCTGGCTACCATGGAGATTGTCAGCGGATTTTTCAAGTTTTGTGCCAATAATTCTATGGATTTTAATGATATCTCCGGAAATGTACAAAACCTTTACGAAAGAGTCACCCAGTTAGACGAAACCTCCATGACAAACTGGATCATCAATATGTCTACAGCCATCAGCGAAAAACTGAAAAGTACCAGAAACAGTACCTCCAGACGTATGATCACTGACGCACAGAATATTGTAAAGCAAAGATATATGGAGCCTGACATTTCACTGGATGAGGTATGTGCAGATCTTGGGGTATCCAATTCCTACTTTTCTTCTATTTTTAAGAAGGAAACAGGGCAGCCCTTTGTCACTTATCTTACGGATTACCGAATGGACAGAGCAGAAGAACTGGTACTCAATACCGATGAAAAAAGCTATAAGATAGCAGAAAAAGTAGGATATCAGGATGCAAATTACTTCAGTTATGTGTTTAAAAAGAAATTCGGCGTTTCCCCATCCAAATACAGAGCCTCCGGGAAAAAAGAAAACGAAAAGTAAAAAAAGTACCGTATTTAACATACAGACGATCATTCTATCTGTCCTTATGGCAATCTCATTGGTCACGATCATTGTCATGGGACTGTTGCTGTACCATCGCTTCAAGCTGGCATTGGAAAAAACAGCAGTGGACAACACGGAAGCAACCGTGGAGGGAACTGTAGACCGGTTAAATGCAGATCTGCTGGATATTCGCCAGATCTTTAATGGAGCAAACTATAACGTGGTTCAGCAGTTTGATATATCCAGCCGGGAATTTGTGGAGCAATTCAGTCTTCTTTATGAGACCAACTCCGATAAGGTTCAGAGTGTGGCATTGTATGACCATGAAGGAAAACTGATCGCATCGGAGCCGGTGGCGTTAGAAAAGAAAAATGTGCAGGTGCAGACTCAGGAGTGGTATAAAAATGCAGAAAATGCAATTGAAAATGTACATTTTTCCACACCCCATATCCAGGAATTGTTTGAAGACGGAGCCTATCGGTACCAGTGGGTGGTTTCTCTGAGCAGCTATGTGGATGTCAATAAAGGAGAAATACCGGAAACCGGCGTTCTTTTACTGGATATGAAATATTCTGTGATCCGGGATGTCATGAAACAGATCAACGATTCTTCCGATGGGATCTATTATTATCTGAGCAGCCAGAGTGGAGAGATGATCTATCATCCCCGGGAAACGGAATTAAACCGCGGATTATTTAAAGAAAACAGTCTGGAAGCTACAAAGTATGAGAATGGAACCTACGAGATCCGTGCCGATGGTCAGAACGAGACCGTGATTGTCAGAAGTGTGGCTTATACCGGCTGGAAGATGATCGGTGTTGTGCCAGAGAGCGTGCAGAAGTCAAACTTTAAAAATTTCCGTTACTATGTATTTGCCACTATTTTAGTCCTGCTGGTCATGCTTTTGGAGGGAAACCAGCTGGTATCCCGGAAGATATCCAAACCGATCCGGGAGCTGGATGCTTCTGTTAAGACCTATGAAGCAGGAGGAAAGCCGGATATTTATATTGGAGGCTCCTCTGAGATCCGTCATCTGGGACATTCGGTACAGAAGTCTTATGAGCAGATCGAAGAACTGATGGATGAGATCATCCGACAGCAAAATGAACGGAGAAAAAGTGAACTGGATGCCCTGCAAAGCCAGATCAATCCTCATTTTCTGTATAATACACTGGAATCCATCACCTGGATGGTGGAAGCCCAGGAAAATGAAGGAGCAGTCCGTATGATCTCTGAACTGGCAAAACTGCTTCGTGTCAGCCTGTCCAGGGGAAAGACCATTATCTCTATCAAAGACGAGCTGCAGCACAGCAGAAGCTACATGAATATCCAGCTGGCACGGTACAAAGAACGATTTAAAACAGAATTCCGGATCGAGAAAGAGATCGAAAACTACTGCATCGTAAAGCTGGTGATCCAGCCTATTCTGGAAAATGCTATTTATTATGGTGTTGGAAATATGGATGAGGATGAGGACGGCAGGATTATCGTCAGTGGAGAAAAGAAAGAGGAGGACATCCTGATCACCATTGAAGACAACGGTATGGGTATGCCGGAAGAGGTTCTGGAAAAAATCCTGACGGACAACAGCAAAGTTCCGAAGCACGGCTCCGGCGTTGGGGTGATCAATGTGCATTCCAGAATCCGGCTGATGTTTGGAGAAAAATATGGTCTGTCTATAGAAAGTGAACCGGATGAAGGAACGAGGGTCACGATCCGTATTCCTGCAATTCCATATACACCGGAAAATGCAGAAAGACTGGAATCACAAAAATATATCCAGAGGAGATCGGCAGATGAAAAAGAATCGGATTAAATTTCTTATAATTGAGCTTTTTTTGCTGATGCTGGCGGTCTTCTTTGTATGGAAGATTTTTGATCAGAACGTTGCAGAGACCAGGATTGCCGTAATCCTTCCGGAGTCCGGCGATAAGCGTTGGGATGCCCTGATCAAGGGGATGAAACAGTTTGCAGCAGAGAACAATGTCCACATGATCATCTGTAACACCGATGAGATCGACGGACCGGAGGCGGAAAGAGAATTTATCAAAGAACAGAAGGACAATGATATCGATGGCTTTATCCTGTATCCTGCACCCGGACGCGAGACCGAAAATATGCTGAAAAAAGAGTGCGGAAATAAACCCTATTTGCTGATGGCAGACAGCCTGGCGGTAAAAGAGGGAGAAGCTGCCAGTCCTGCGATCCAGCCGGATTATCGGGAGATCGGAAGAAGTCTGGGAGAACAGCTGAGAACGAAAGAGCGAAAGATTGGAATTATTGCCGACTGGAAGATGTCTGAGGCGGTACAGTCAGAGATCAGCGGATTGAAAGAGGCACTGGAAGGCAGCGGCAGTGAGATCCACTGGTGTATCTATCGGAGAAAAGAACAGAACATCGTGGAACGGATAGGGGCAGAAAAAAGGGCAGATACCCTTGTGGTGTTGGATGCCGGAGTTCTGGAAGAGCTTGGAGAACAGGCAGAAAATGGAAAATACATGGGCGCAGAGCTCTATGGTGTGGGCTACAGTCTGAGGACGATCGCACTTTTGGATCAGGGAAATATCCAGGGACTTATTGTGCCGGATGGATATGAAATCGGTTATAGAAGTGTGGAAGAGATGGTCAGAAAGATAGAGCATAAGTTCTATAAAATGCAGGGATATACAACAGAATATAAAGTGTTTCAGAAAGATAGTTTTTCTATGGACGATGATTTAGAAAGGTTTTTATATTCCTATGAATAAAAAGAAAAGAAGAATGGCAATGGTATTATCTGCTATAATAGGGAGTTTGGTCCTTGCGCTGTCCGGGTGTTCCGATCAGTCAGGCCAGACAGAGAAAACTCTGCGTGTGGGAGTAATCACCTACAGTCAGGATGACCCCTTTATCAACGCACTGACGGATGAATTGAAGGCGCATCTGAAAACCATGGAAAGCGAAGAACGGCGGATCATCGTATCGATAAAAAGCGGAAACGACGATCAGCAGGAACAGAACGAAAAGGTAGAGGAAATGATTGATGCGGGCTGTGATGTGCTCTGCGTCAATCTTGTAGACCGGACAGCACCGTACCGGATCATCCGGATGGCAAGAAACGAAAATATTCCGGTGATCTTCTTTAACAGGGAGCCGGTAAAGGAAGATCTGATGCAGTGGGATAAGCTGTATTATGTGGGCTGTGATGCGGAACAGTCCGGGATCATGCAGGGAGAGATCGCAGCAGAATATATCAACAGCCATCCGGAAGTGGACAAAAATGAGGATGGAAAGATCCAGTATGTACTTCTGGAAGGGGAAGCAGGACATCAGGATGCCATCAGCAGAACAGAGTATTCGGTAAAAACACTGATGAAGAACAATGTTTCACTGGAAAAATTAAGCTATCAGTTTGCGGACTGGAACCGGGGGCAGGCGGAGAATCGTATGAACCGTCTGATCAGCCAATATGGAACAGAGATCGAACTGGTCCTATCCAATAACGATGAGATGGCACTGGGGGCTGTGGAAGCCTACCGGAAAGTAGGCTATATCCGCAAAGACTGGCCGGTGATCTTTGGGATCGATGGCCTGGAAGACGCACTGGAGGCCGTAAAGGCCGGAGAAATGCAAGGCAGCATTTACAATGACAGAGTGGACCAGGCAAAGGAAATGGCAAAAATGGCAGTGACGCTGTTTGAGGGAAAGGACCTCGACCAGGAAAGTCTGAAAGATGGACGGTACTATTTTTCGGAATACAAGAAGGTGGACGGCAGCAATATAGAGGAATATTTAAACGCAGAAGAGGAAGAAGCAGATGGAAAAAACATGGAGCCATGATTTTTACCGGGAGACAGATCCGGCAAAACGGCAGCAGATCTTAAAAGCGCATGCAGGAGAGGAAGAAGCCTGGGCGGAAGAATACAGAAACCGGCTCTGGACAGCCCGATACGGAAAATACAGACTACAGAAGGATGAATTTGTCAAATGCCTGATGGAACTGAAATACCTGGCGGAGGGAAGCACTCTGGACCTTGGGGGCGACAGAAGAAGGATGGGAGCTCGGATTCTTTCTGCATTATGCCTGGCAGAAGCGATGCAGTCAGAGGAGTGTTATCAACAGATCCTTCTGGAGGAATTGTATAATGTATTTCTGAAGTTCATTCAGGTCAGCCGAGGGGGCAGAGGATTCACCTCCCTGGTATTTGGCATGGGACAATTATCAGAAGAAGGAATTGCAAAAAAAATCGCCGAACAGATCAGCGCAATTGCCTTTCAGGCACCCCGCCTGCTGCGCATGGAGAAAGAATTTGCGCTGCTGCAGGAAGCCGCCCTCCGGGCATATCGCCAGGAGTATCCGAATAGGGAGCATTTTTTGAATAAATAGAAAAATGAACAGAAAGGAGTCTACAATGAACAAGAACAAGTTTGCCGCAACACCGCCGATGGGCTGGAACAGCTACGATTAAGAAGACGGTTATGACGCTGTGGACATTTTTCCGTTCCCCGCTGATGGTCGGTGCAGAGCTGACAAAGCTGGATGACTGGACTCTGTCCATGCTTCAGAATAAGGGACTGGATTGAAAAATAAAATTTTTCAATAGCGAGATTTGTGTCTGCGCGCACTTGACACAAACTCGGCATACGCAAAAAGCGTGCGCAGAAATGAGGAGAAACATGGATAAACACAATTATTCCGCACCCGTTTCGCTGAAAAACATTCAGGTGACGGACACCTTTTGGAAAGGGGAAATGGAGCTCGTACGCAAGGAGGTGATCCCGTATCAGTGGGATGCCTTAAACGACCGCGTGGAGGGCGCGACACCGAGCTTCTGTATGCACAATTTCAAGGCTGCAGGAAAGCTGAACCGGGAAAAGAAAGAAAAAGGAAACACATTTATTGCGCCGAAGTATACCTATCGCGGCTTTGAGGTGTTACCGGAGGATCCGAAGCAGTTAAAAGATGACGAATTTTACGGGTTTGTGTTCCAGGACAGCGATTTTTCGAAATGGATCGAGGCGGTTGGTTATTCTTTAACGCAGCATCCCGATCCGGAGCTGGAAAAAATCGCGGATGGCGCGATCGATATCGTCTGCGCCGCACAGCAGGACGACGGATATCTGGACACCTACTATATTTTAAGTGGTCGTGACGCGACCTTTACGAATCTGAAGGACCATCACGAGTTGTACTGCTTCGGACACCTGATTGAAGGGGCTGTGGCATATTTTCAGGCGACTGGCAAGGACAAGCTGTTGAAGGCGGCGGAACGATTTGCAGACTATGTGGCGGCAAATTTCGGTACGGAAGAGGGAAAGCTTCACGGTTATCCGGGACATGAAATCGCAGAGATGGCCCTTGTGCGGCTTTATGAACTGACCGGGAAGGAAAAATACTTAAACCTTGCCCGGTATTTCGTGGACGAGCGCGGAAAGCGTCCCTACTACTTTGATCAAGAGCATCCCGAAGAAGTCAAAAAAGGGCATGAGGACGAGCTTCGTTATTCCTATTATCAGGCGCATCTGCCGGTGCGCAAGCAGGACGAGGCGTTCGGACATTCCGTGCGTGCGGTTTATCTATATTCCGGCATGGCGGATGTGGCGAGGCTGACAGGTGAGGAAGCGCTGTATGAGGCGTGCCGGAGGCTCTGGGACAACATCACGGAGAAAAAAATGTACGTTACAGGCGGAATCGGCAGCACCCATCTGGGCGAGGCATTCACCTATGCCTACGATCTGCCGAACGACACGGCGTATGCGGAAACCTGTGCGTCGATCGGTCTTGTCTTTTTTGCGCGGAGAATGCTGGAAATCGCGCCGGAGGCAAGGTATGCAAACGTTATGGAACGCGCACTTTATAATGGCGTGCTCAGCGGCATGGCGCTGGATGGAAAGAGCTTTTTCTATGTCAATCCGCTGGAGGTACTGCCGGAGGCATGTCATAAGGATGAACGAAAATTTCATGTCAAGCCGGTTCGCCAGAAATGGTTCGGCTGCGCATGCTGCCCGCCCAACCTGGCGCGTCTGCTCAGCTCGATCGGTTCCTATGCATATACGGAAAACGAGGATACGCTGTTTTTACATCTTTATATGGGAAGCACCCTGGAAAAGAAGATCGGCGAAAAGACAGCAGATATCCGTGTGGAATCTAATTTTCCTTGGGAGGGGGATGTGAAAATCACAATCCGCGCAAAGGATACCGGACTGAAGCTTGCACTGCGGATACCGGACTGGTGCAGCAGATATGAGCTGGATGGTTTTACCGGTGGTACGGAAGAAAAGGACGGTTACCTGTATCTGCAAAAGGATTGGGGAGAGGAAGAAGAATTTACGCTTCATTTTCCGATGGAGGTTCGCCTGATCGCGGCAAAGGAAGCCGTGCGTGAGGATATGGGGAAAGGGGCCGTGATGAGAGGGCCGGTTGTCTATTGTCTGGAAGAGACAGACAACGGAAAAGATCTGCAGAAGCTGCTGATTGACCCGGAGTTAAACGTAACGGTGTCGGACGTCAATATTTGCGGAACGCCGGTCAAAAAGCTGACTGCAGCAGGGTTCCGGCAGCTTGATACGCATATAGAAAAAGAAAGCGAAGCGCTGTATCATGTCTGGAAGAAGCCGGAGTTTGAAAAAGCGGAGCTTTCGTATATTCCGTATTATACCTGGGCAAACCGCGGCGAAAACGAAATGCAGGTTTGGACGCGGGTCAGAGATTGACAAAAATAGATATACGTGCTGCACCATAGTACGCTTAGTTGAAGGCTGAGGCAAAGTGGAAGCAAAAGGAGGGCATCAGGCGTCTGGCCGGATGCCCTCCAGTACGTTTTGCATGTCTCGGGGGAGGGGAACATGAAATTCCAGAGGCTCTTTGGTGATGGGATGATGAAAACGCAGACGGGTTGCATGCAGCGCCTGTCTGGAAATCCACTCCATATCGGGATTATAGAGGGAATCTCCGATCAGCGGATAGCCCAGATATTTCATATGGATCCGGATCTGGTGGGTACGGCCGGTTTCCAGTGTCAGGCGGACCAGACTGTGTCCGTTTTTTTCTTCCAACACTTCATAGTGAGTAATGGCAGATTCGCCATGTTCAAAGTCGATGGTACGCTCGATGATGGAGCCGTCCTTTCGTCCCAGTGGAGCGGTGATGGTTCCGGAGGAGGGAGTGACCCTGCCGCGAGAGATTCCGAGGTATTCCCGGTGGATTTCCCGGTTCCGGACCATGGTTGCGAGAATACTGCCGCTGACCAAATGCTTTGCGATGATGGTCAGACCGGAGGTGTTATGATCGAGTCGGTTGATACAGCGAAAGACGAAGGGACAGTCTTTCTGAGCAAAATACCAGGCGAGCCCGTTTGCAAGGGAATGGGTGTAGTTGCGCATCGACGGATGGATCGGAAGATCGGCTGGTTTGTTGATCACCATGAGGTCTTCATCCTCGTAAACGATGTCCAGGGGATGATAAACGGGGGGTATTTTTTCAGAGACCGCAGTTTCCTGAATGTGCACGGTTAAGCGGTCGCCTCCCTGCAGGTGGCGGATCATATAGGAGGGAGTACTGTTTATGAGGATGCTTTCCGGCATCTTTTTTAAATCTGTTAAGTTGGCGGAGGAATACCCCTGCCGTTTTAAAAAGCAAGCGACGGTAGGAGAATCGTCGCTTGCTTTGATTTCATAATGTAAAATGCGTTCCATAAGTTAGTTGGATTTAACTTCCTTCCACATGTCATTATAGAGGGAATCCCCGTCTTCACCGAGATAGGTAAAGGTTTCCAGACCGGAATACTGGCTTAAATCCGGGAAAGCAATTTTGGAATTTTTCAGGTCTTCGTCCTCGATCAGGTCGCGGGCTGCATCGTTGGGAGTGGAGTAGGTAATGTACTCGAAATTCTTTAAAGCAACGTCACCGCGGCACATAAAGTCAATGAACTTTTCTGCATTTTCCTTATTGGGAGCGTTCTTGGGAATTACCCAGGAATCGATCCAGACATTGGTACCCTCCTTCGGGATGACATATTCCAGGTCAGAGTTTTCACGCTGAGTGAAAATCGCTTCGCCGGAGTAGATAACGCCGAGTGCTGCTTCGCCGCCGATCATCTTGTCACGCACCTGGTCGATAACGTAGGCCTGTACAAGAGGCTTCTGTTTGATCAGCAGGTCCCGTGCAGCTGCAAGCTCGGTTTCGTCAAGGGTATTCATGGAATTGCCGTTTAATTTGAGTGCAACCATAAATGCATCGCGTACGGAGTCCTGCATCAGAATGCTGTCGGCATATTTTTCATCCCAGAGGATCGACCAGCTGTCAACCGGCTCCTCTACCATGGTTTTGTTGTACAGAATGCCGACAGTTCCCCAGCAGTAAGGAACGGAATATTTGTTTTCCGGATCAAAGCCCTTGGACTGCTCCCAATACTGTTCGCCGATGTTGGCCTTGACATTGGGCATGTTATCGAAGTTCAGCTCGGAGAGCAGATCGTTTTCAATCATCTTGCTGATCATGTAGTCGGAAGGGCAGATGACATCATATTCGGAAGCACCGGTTTCTACCTTGGGATACATGATTTCGTTGGTTTCAAATTCATCATAAACCACCTTTATGCCGGTTTCTTCTTCAAACATGGTGATCGTATCGGGATCGATGTATTCCCCCCAGTTGTAGACGATGACCTGTCCGCTTTCGCCAGAAGCAGAGGAAGCACTGCCGCAGCCGGTTGTCATGCCTGCAATCAGACCGGTGCACAGGGCAGCAGTAAGGAGCTTTGCAATGGTGTTCTTTTTCATGAATGGATTCCTTTCTGTAAGTAAAATAGTTTAGGAAGACAGTTGGCTGTCTGTGTATCACGGGAGAATCCCGGAGTGTTATTCATGACAATAAAATGCTCGCAGAGCGTGCATTCTATTGTTTTTCCTTTGGCTTCGGAGCCTTGTTGACAAGGATCAGAAGAACCAGAACGGTCATAAAAATAAGTGTGGAAAGTGCATACATTTCCGGCTTAATGCCCTTTTTAACCTCGGTGTAGATTTTGGTGGAAAGGGTATCTACGCCGGGACCCTTCGTAAAATGCGTGATGATAAAATCATCCAGGGACATCGTAAAGGCCATTAAAAATCCGGACATGACACCGGGCAGCAGATCAGGAAATACGACCTTGAAAAATGCCTGCCAGGGGGATGCGCCCAGATCGAGGGCAGCTTCGTAAACACTTGGGTTTAATTGCTTTAAGCGCGGCATAACGCTCAGGATCACATAGGGAATATTGAAGGTTATGTGGGAGAGCAGGATGGTGATAAAACCAAAACGCGCTTTAAAGGTTAAAAACAGAAGCATCAGGGAAATACCGGTTACGATCTCGGCATTCAACATTGGGATATTGGTGATGCTCATCAACACAGCACGGCTCTTTTTTTTCATGCCCTGAATGGATAGCGCAGCAATGGTGCCGATCAGCGTTGCAAAAACAGCAGATAACAGCGCAATCAGGAGCGTGTTGTAAAGTGCCTGCATGATTTCTGAGTTGGAAAACAGCTGAGTGTACCATTTCGTTGTAAAGCCGCCCCATTTTGCCCGGGTTTTGCTGGCGTTAAAGGAAAGAACGACCAGCGTTGCGATGGGGGCATACATGAAGATAAAAATCAGGGCGATATAAATTTTTTGGGCAGTTGTTTTTATCATAAGGAAGTTCCCTCCCCGTTTTTATCAAAAATTGCAGTCATCAGCATGTTGATCAGGATAAATACCATCAAAACAATGGAAAGACCGCTGCCTAAATGCCAGTTGCTTGCCTGAGTGAATTCCTGCTCAATAACGTTTCCGATCAGCAGGATCTTGCTGCCACCCAGCAGATTCGAAATCACGAAGGTTGTCAGAGCCGGTACGAACACCATGGTGATGCCGCTGATGACACCAGGGAGACTCAGCGGGAAAATAACGCGTAAAAAGGTCTGGAACCAGTTGGCACCGAGATCGTGGGCGGCATTGATGACATTCGGGTCAATCTTTGTCAGTGCATTATACAGGGGCAATACCATAAACGGCAGGAAGTTATATACCATGCCGAGGATAATCGCGCCGGGGGTATTGATAATATTTAAAGTCGGCAGCCCGAAAAAGGACAGAACCGAGTTGATGACGCCTGTTTTTTCAAGGAGTGTCTGCCATGCAAGGGTGCGCAGGAGAAAGTTCATCCACATGGGAAGGATGAAAATCAGGACGATAAAGCTCTGCTGGCTGACATGCCTGCCTGCCAGGATCATGGCAAGGGGGTAGGCAAGCGCAAGACAGACAACTGTGCTGATTAAGGAAAGCACGAGTGCAGTAATCAGTGCCTTCATATGCTCCGGCGAGGAGATGGCAGCGACATTTTCAAAGGTAAATGCACCGCTTCTGTCTGTGAGCCCGTAGTAAAAGATCATGCACAGCGGGATGATGATAAATGCGGCAGACCAGAACAGATATGGCGCAGCCATGAGCCTGTTGTGGGGCCACGGCGCCTTTGGCATCGTATTTTTTTTCACTGGTTTACTCATCGATGGATACCGCCTCCTCATCTTCCGAAGCAGGCTTGTTCATGATCTGGATATCGAAGGGATCGACGCGGATGCCGACCTCTGTACCCACCGGGAACATATCGGTGGAGTGTACCAGCCATTCAAAGCCGTTTGCGGTTACTTCCATTTCATAATGAACGCCCTTAAAGATCAGATGTGTTACTGTTCCGGTCAGCGTTCCTTCTTCCGGTTTGACCAGATCCACGTCTTCCGGACGGATTACAACATCGACGGGCTTGTTTGTGCCAAAGCCCTTATCCACGCAGGGAAACTTCTGTCCGAGGATGGAAACAAGCTCATCGCGGATCATGATGCCGTCGATGATGTTGGAGTCTCCGATGAAGTCTGCAACGAAAGCATTCTCCGGCTCATTGTAGATCTTTTCCGGCGTGCCGATCTGCTGAATGTAGCCCTGGTTCATAACAACGATGGTATCGGACATGGTCAGAGCTTCTTCCTGGTCATGGGTGACATAGATGAATGTGATGCCGAGCTCATTTTTCAGACGGATCAGCTCATACTGCATGTCCTGACGCAGCTTTAAGTCCAGGGCACCGAGGGGCTCATCGAGAAGCAGGAGCTTTGGCTCATTTACGATCGCCCGTGCAATGGCAATACGCTGCTGCTGACCGCCGCTTAGAGAATCAGGCATACGGTTTTCGTAGCCGTCAAGGTTGACCAGCTTGAGGGCATAACGGATTTTGTCCTGAATATAGCTTTTGGTCTTTCCTTTGATCTTTAAGCCGAAGGCGATATTTTCTGCGATCGTCATATGGGGAAAGAGGGCATATTTCTGGAAAACGGTGTTTAGCTGACGTTTGTTGGGCGGCATGTTTGTGATGTCCTTGCCGTTGAATAAAACGCAGCCATTATCCGGCTTTTCAAAACCGCCGATAATGCGCAGAGTTGTTGTTTTTCCGCAGCCGCTGGGGCCAAGGAGGGTTAAAAACTCGTTCTCCCGGATGTAGAGGTTCAGATCATCCAGTACGGTGTTGTCATCGTAAATTTTGGTGATGTGCTGTAAATCGATCAGCCGGTTGCTCATTGGTACTTCTCCCATGCGGTATCCGACAGCGGATACTGTCCCTTCCTTCAAATAATGAAATGTCAGCGCAAAAGACGACTTTTCCTGACGGTGTGTTTATAGTTTGCGTCAGCTTCAAGCATTAGAAGCTTGGCGGACTGGAAACCCAGATCAGGCTTGCTCCCGTCTTTTTACTTGCCGAAATATAATGTGTCGACTTAGGCGTAAAATAAAAGGATTCGCCCTTTTTGGCGCGGTAGCTCTTTTTGCCGATATGGATCGTGATGCTGCCGCTTAATATATAGCCGAACTCTTCCCCTTCGTGGGGGTTGTCCGGATAGGTGCTGCCGCCCGGTGCAAGCGTCAGGCGGATGGGCTCCATAATGTTTTTCTGGGCGTTTGGAATGATCCATTCGGTTTTGTTGCCGTATTCTTCGTCCAGCTTTTCAAAGTAGTCGCTTTCTTTAAAAACGATCTGCTCTTCCGGTTCTTCATTAAAGAAATCCTTTAAATCTGTTCCCAGTGCCTGCAGGATGTCCATCAGGGTTGCGATGGAAGGAGAGGTCAGATCCCGCTCCAGCTGAGAGATAAAGCCTTTGGAAAGCTCTGTCCGGTCAGCCAGCTCCTCCTGTGTCAGTCCCTTTTGCACTCGCAGTTCCTTTACCTTTGCTCCGATTTTCATGTCTGATCCTTCATAGTTATTTTAAACAAAAAGTTTAATGATACTAAACAAACGCACTGAGCTTTATTATACGTTTTTTGACGGGTCTGTCAATGGGGAAAATAATATTTTACATAGTTTTTTCGCGGGTGCAGGCAGAACGCCATTTTAGGGCGATTTTTGGCGCCTTGGGCTATTCCCGCGCAGGGGCAGGCTGCGTGCGCGCAGACACGCTTTCGCTCGGATGAAAACGCAGCGGTACATAAGGCAGCAAAGCACGCTGCCCAAGTACCGGCGCTTTCAAACGGTCTGCGGCTGCATCGCAGCCTGTCCCTGTGCGGGACCACCACAAGGCGCCAAAAAACGGTTTTGGATGGTTCGTTGTGAATGCAAGGATGGAACTGGAACGAAAAGTGAAAAAGGGATTAACAAAAACGGGACAGGTATGGTAAAATAAATGAGCAGAACATTTTTGCCGCAGGAGGTTTGAACATGACAAATCAGAAAAAGTACGTTGCCTATGTCTCTACCTATACAATGGGAGACAATCATGGTATTACGATTTATGATGTAGATGTAGAAAATGGAAGATTTACATTAAAGGATCGTGTCGAGATTACGAACTCATCCTATCTGACGATTTCGCACAACCGTAAATGGCTGTATTCCATTACAGACTTTGGTGTGGAATCCTATGAAATTTTAAAGGATGGACATTTAAAACCGATCAACATGGCGGGCATTAATGGCATGCGCGGCTGCTATCTTTCCACAGATTATGAAGATCGTTTCCTGTTCGTGGCAGGCTGGCATGACGGCAAGATCACAGCGCTGCGTTTGAAGGAGGACGGCAGTGTCGGAGAGATTACGGATGAGATTTTCCATCGTGGACTGGGCAGTATTGCAGAGCGAAATTTCCGTCCCCACGTCAGCTGTGTGAAGATGACGAGAGACAATCACTATCTGTGTGCAGCAGATCTTGGCATGGATCATGTCAAGGTATACCGCCTCGACCATCAGACCGGTAAGCTGACACTGGCAGATGTTATCCGCAGTGAAATGGAATCTGCACCCCGTCATATCAAATTCAGCAGGGACGGAAGGATTCTTTACATCGTTCATGAACTGAAAAATATCATAGATGTTTATACCTATGAAGAAAAAAAGGGCAATCCGTTCTTTGAAAAGATACAGACGATCTCCACAGTCAACGATTATCATGCGAGTAATTCCGCAGCGAGTGCGCTGAATCTTTCGGAGGATTTCCAGTATCTGATCAGCTCCAATGCGGGAGATAACAGCGTCGTAATGTACAAGATTGACCAGAAGACCGGACTTTTGACGAAACTGTTCTGTCTGCCTATCAGTGGAGAATATCCGAAGGATGCGATGCTGTTCCCGGATAATAGACATCTGGTTTCCTTAAATCACGAATCGAATACAATGACATTCTTTACAGTGCACCCGGATACCGGATTGATCGTTATGAACGGGCCGGAGATCAAGGTGGATCAGCCTAACTGCGTTATTTTCCACAGACTGGAAGAAGAATAGAATCAGAAAATTCCCCATCGGCAAAGGCCGGTGGGGAATTTTTATGGGTGCGCCTTGAAACGCGTGTTGATAGGAAAGAAAAATCATTGGCGTTGCAGCTGGTGCAGAGCTTCTGCCAAAGAAAACAAAAGTGCTTATTTCGTGTAGATTTTTTCAAGATGATCCATTCGTGCCCCCATATTGGACAGCATCAGATCCAGTATGGTCAGGGCTGTCATGCTTTCTACAACCACGACTGCGCGGGGAACGATGACAGGATCGTGGCGTCCCTTGATCTGCAGCGTACGTTCCATATGGTCACGGCCGATGGTTTGCTGTGGCTGAAAGATGGATGGAGTTGGCTTGATATGAGCGCGCAGAAGGACGGGAGAGCCGTCGCTGATGCCGCCTAAAATACCGCCGGCGTGGTTGGTTTTCTTGGAAACCTGTCCATCCTTTATGCAAAAGGCATCGTTGTTTTCGGAGCCTTTGCGGGAAGAAACCTCGATGCCGTCACCGATTTCAACAGCTTTGACTGCACCGATGGACATGATCGCTGAAGCAAGCCTTGCATCAAGCTTGTCAAAGACCGGATCGCCGATCCCGGCAGGAAGACCGGTCACACAGCATTCGATCACACCGCCGGAGGAATCCTGATTTTTGATACAGGTTTCGAGAAAAGCTTCTGCGTCGGCGGAAGCTTTTTTATCCGGCATACCAGTAGAGGTCTGAGTGATTGCTTCCCGGTCAAAGGTATCCGGATGAATGGAAACAGGACCGATTGAACGGGTATAGGCGCAGACATCGATACCGAGCCGGTTTAAGATCTTTATGGCGATTGCACCGGCGGCAACACGTCCGGTCGTTTCTCTTCCGGAGGAACGACCGCCGCCGCGATAGTCACGAAAGCCGTATTTTTCATCAAAGGTGTAGTCTGCATGTCCGGGGCGGTAGTTCTGGGCGATTTCCGTATAATCGGAGGATCGCTGAGAGGTATTATAGACGAGCAGGGAAATCGGAGTTCCCGTTGTTTTTCCATCGAAAATGCCGGAGAGGATCTGAACCTCGTCAGCCTCCTTTCGTTGAGTGACATATTTGCCGGAGCCGGGCTTTCTCCTGTCGAGATAAGGCTGGATATCCGCCTCGCATAAGGGAAGACCTGCCGGACAGCCATCTATGACAGCGCCGATCGCCTTGCCATGGGATTCCCCCCATGTGGAAACGCGGAAAATGGTGCCAAAAACAGAACCGGACATGAAACACACTCCTTTCGATAAGGGAATTTTCCCTATAGTATAAAACATTTTTTTGACGGATACAAGGGAATCTGTTATACTAATTTTTATCTATGCATGGTGAAAACGATTTTCTAGAGAAACGGGGTATATCTGATTTATGAAAAAAACGAGACAGGCGAATCTGGAGCTTCTCAGGCTTCTCGCCATGGTATTTGTTGTGACGGCACACCTGATGAACCATGGAAATCTGATCGGAGCTGCGAAGAGGGGGACTGCTTCTTATTATCTGGTTTGGACGTTGTTTGGCGTTTCCTTTACCTGTATCAATCTGTATCTGTTGATCAGCAGCTACTTTCTGACGGAATCGAGATTCAGCCTTTGGAAGCTTGTAAAACTGGCGGTTCAGGTACTGTTTTATGCCTTGGGAATTACGGCGATTTATTGGATTTTTACAGATGTACCCCATGACTTGGAATATCTGGTCTATTCGATTTTACCGATCTCATCGGATTTTTACTGGTTTGTTTCCATGTATGTAGGAATGTATGTGCTGGCACCGGTGATGAATAAGCTGATCCTGGCACTGACGAAGCGTCAGCTTGCCTGTGCGTGTGCTCTGGCTCTGGCTTTGGTGTCTGTGTGGCCAAACATTTTTTATTTTTCTTCGGCCCTTAATACCGCCGGCGGTGTAAGTATATCGTGGTTTTTGACGATTTATCTGTGCGGAGCCTATATCCGTCTGTATTATCAGCCGGATGGGAAATTCCTGAAATGGTTTCTGCCTGCAGTTGGAACCTCCCTGCTGATTCCCCTCAGCCGGTTTGTGATCGAGGCACTGCTTTCCTCTCCCTTTGGCGCGATCAGCTTTCTGGACGATCTGATGTGGGGGTATAGTGTGTTTTATGTCTATAGCTCGATTCTGGTGACAGCTGCGTCGATTTTTTTGTTTCTTGCATTTTTGAATCTGAGGATTGCACCGGGAAGAGGCGCAGGCCTGATCAATCGGATTGCAGGTGCGTCCTTTGGCGTTTACCTGATCCATGATCACTACTATATCCGGGAGAGCCTCTGGACGAAAATCGACGGCGCTGCCTGGCTTGGACACTGGTATCTGCCCTTTGCCTGTATTGGGGTGATAGCAGCGATCTACCTGGTATGTACAGCGATCGAGCTGCTTCGGCAAAAACTGTTTGCACCCTTTGAAAAAAGTACGGCGATCGCAGGCTTTTTCCAAAAAGCGGATGATAAATTAAAGAAAATCTGGAATGGAGATTAAGATGAGTGAAAAGATGACCTACAAGGTATTGAAACAGGAGGGACGTGCAAAACGTGCGGTAATGGAAACTGTGCATGGTACGATCCAGACACCGGTTTTTATGAATGTCGGAACCGTTGCTGCGATCAAGGGTGCGGTTTCTACGGAGGATCTGGAAGGACTGGGCACACAGGTGGAGCTTTCCAACACCTATCATCTACATGTGCGTCCCGGTGATGAAAAGATCAAGGCGATGGGTGGACTGCATCGCTTTATGAGCTGGAATAAGCCGATTTTGACCGATTCCGGCGGATTTCAGGTGTTTTCACTGGCTGGTCTGCGGAAGATCAAAGAGGAGGGGGTAACCTTCCGCTGCCATATCGACGGGCATAAGATCTTCATGGGACCGGAAGAGAGTATGCGGATTCAGTCAAACCTCGCATCTACCATTGCAATGGCATTCGATGAGTGTGCGCCTGCAAAAGCGGAGAGAAGCTACGTGCAGCCTTCCGTAGACCGGACGACAAGATGGCTGGAACGCTGCAAAAAAGAGATGGCTCGCCTGAACAGCCTGGACGATACGATCAATAAGCAGCAGCTTTTGTTCGGCATTAACCAGGGTGCAATTTACTCGGATATCCGAGTAGAGCATGCCAAACGGATTACAGACCTGGATCTGGACGGTTATGCGGTCGGCGGTCTTGCAGTCGGTGAGACTCATGAGGAAATGTATCATATTCTGGAAGAGACAGTTCCCTACTTGCCCGTAGACAAACCGACCTATCTGATGGGAGTCGGTACACCTGCAAATATTTTGGAGGCAGTGGAACGCGGCGTGGACTTTTTTGACTGCGTATATCCCACCAGAAACGGACGTCATGGACATCTATATACAAACTTCGGCAAGATCAATCTGTTCAACGCGCAGTATGAGCTGGATATGCAGCCCATCGAGCCAGGGTGTCAATGTCCTGTCTGCAGACGGTATTCCAGAGCCTATATCCGTCACCTGTTAAAAGCAAAAGAGATGCTGGGCATGCGCCTGTGCGTCATGCACAACCTGTATTTCTATAATACAATGATGACAGAAATCCGGGATGCACTGGATAAGGGAGAATTTGCAGCATATAAGAAGCGAAAACTTGACGGCATGCAAAGAATTGTGTATGATGGAAAATAGGCTACGGTAAAGAGACCGGGCATGGAGAATCCTGCAGGGCAGGGTTTTACTTTATAAACCAGGAGGAATATAGAAAATGAGTATTTTACTGACAGCATCTGAGTCAGCAAGCGCAGGCAGCATGATTCCGCTTATTTTAATGTATGTGGTAGTTTTTGGTGTATTTTTCTACTTCGTACTGTATCGTCCGCAGAAGAAAGAGCAGAAGAAGACCAGCGCAATGCTTTCTACTCTGGAGATCGGTGATTGTGTTCTGACCACCAGCGGCTTCTACGGAATCGTCATCGACATCACAGACGATACCGTTATCGTCGAGTTCGGCAACAACAAAAACTGCCGTATTCCGATGCAGAAGAGCGCGATCGTACAGGTGGAAAAGGCTGACGCAGAAGCACCTGCAGATACAAAGAAGAAATAAGACGAATTTCAGAGACAGATAAAAGAACCGGAATATGCGCATGTGATAGGCTCACAGGACGTGTGTTCCGGTTTTTTCGTCACACAGCGATTTGTGACGCAGGCATCACAAAGTAGCTGGGATCGCAGAGCCAAACTGGACGTTTTCCACGCGACACCTTCGGCACAAAGCGCCTGCGGAATGGAGGATTTTATGAAAGTTGTTGATATGCACTGCGACACGATCGCAGCACTTTATGAAAACAAAGAAAAAGGGTGGACACTGCAGGACAACAGACTGCATATTCGTCTGGATAAGATGAAACAGGGGGATTACCTGCTTCAGAATTTTGCACTGTTCGTCTGTATAGAAAATTGTGAAGATCCATATCAGCAGGCGCTGACACTGGCGGACTGCTTTGATCGGCAGATGGCACTGTTTCCGGAGCAGATTGGTCAGGTCAGATGCTATAACGACATTTTGGAAAATCAGAAAAACGGGCGCATGAGCGCGCTTTTGACAATCGAAGAGGGTGCGGTGTGTCAGGGCAGCCTGGAAAAGCTGCGGGAATTTTATGACAGAGGTGTCCGGATGTTGACGCTGACCTGGAATTTTCCAAACGAGATCGGTTTTCCGAATTTTGCCATTTCCGGGGATGGCAAGCCGGATAGGACGGTTCCGAATACGAAGGATGGGCTGACAGAGTTCGGATTTTTATTTCTGGAAGAGATGGAGCGGCTCGGAATGATCGTGGATGTGTCCCATCTGTCGGACGCGGGCTTTTATGACGTGGCGTCCCATGCGAAGCGTCCCTTTGTCGCAAGCCATTCCGATGCCCGCACAATCTGTCCGGCGGTGCGCAATTTGACGGACGACATGATCCGCCTGTTGGCAGAAAAAGGCGGTGTGACCGGACTGAACTTCTGTCCGTCCTTTTTAAATGCCCAAAAGGACTATCCGGGCACAGCTGCAGACGTGGCACGCCATGCGGCACATATCATAAAAGTCGGCGGAGAGGACTGCCTGGGACTGGGCAGCGATTTTGACGGAATTCGGACCCATGCAGAGCTCCCGGGCGCAGACGCAATGCCGGTTCTGGAGGATGCGCTTGCAAAGGCAGGGCTTACCGCCAGACAGCGTGATAAGGTCATGGGAGAAAATGTACTGCGCGTATACCGGGAGGTGTTGGGATAAGGCGCTGTATTCTGCTTGCAGATTTTCAGACGGAATGTTATACTGAGATCAATCTCACAAAAGAAAAATGCTGCAGAGATTGAGGATGGATTTTTTGAAATGAACATAAATGAAATTGCAAAGTTGGCAAATGTCTCCCGGGCCACCGTTTCCCGTTACTTTAACGATGGCTATGTCAGTGCAGAAAAACGGGAGCAGATCCGCAGGGTGATCGAGGAGACGGGTTATAAACCGTCTGCGCAGGCACAGATGCTGCGTACCAAAAAGACGAAGCAGATCGGTGTGATTATCCCGAAGATCAATTCCGAATCCATCAGCGGGATGATCTCCGGGATCAGCAAGGAGTTAAAGCAGGCGGGCTTCTGGCTGCTTTTGGCAAACACGGAAAACCAGGAACGCGAGGAAGTGGAGTATTTAAAGCTCTTTTCTGAAAATCAGGTGGACGGGATTATCCTGATCGGGACGATTTTCACACCGGCCCACAAGCGTGCACTGCGCGCGCTGCAGGTTCCGGTCGTGGTGCTGGGACAGAAGCTGGAAGGATACAGCTGCGTTTATCAGGATGATTATCTTGCAGCAAAGGAATCTGCGCGTATGATGTTAAAGGATGCGAAGCATCCTGCGTATCTTGGCGTGACGAAGCGGGACCATGCAACCGGGGAAGAACGTTTCCGTGGATTTCTGGATGTTCTGGAAGAAAAGGGAATAGACTGGGACAACAGCTTTTATGAGGAAAGTGCTTTTTCTGTGGAGGGCGGCTATGAGGCAATGGGACGTTTATGGGAGCGGCATCCGGAGATTGATGCAGTATTTGGGGCAACGGATTCCGTAGCCCTCGGCGCGCTTGGCTGGCTGCAGGAGCATCAGATCCGGATTCCGCAGCAGGTTGCGATTTCCGGTGTGGGCGACACGGTTTCCGGGCGGATCGTTGCGCCGAAGCTTTCCAGCGTGCACTTTTTTTACCAGACCAGCGGACAGGAGGCGGCGCGGCTTTTGCTGGAGCTGATGAATGGAAATCCTGCCGGAAAAGAAATTAAAATGGGTTTTCGTATAGAGGAGAGAGGGACGACGCGTCAAACTGCGATTTAGAAAAATTTAAGAATTGTTTTGGAAAAGCTTCCACAGTTTCGACGGGAGCTTTTTTTGTTGTGTCGGTATGCTTGTACTCAGAAAGAGAAAGCGAGGAATAGCAATGAACGAAACAAAAACAAAACAATCTGTAACACAGCAAAAATCAAACTGGAAGCCCTGGCAGATCGTGCTGGTGATCCTCCTCGGATTATGTGCCCTGCCGGTGGTGGTTCCGGTAGGGCTCGGACTGCTTGCCGCTGCAGTCGGCATTGCAGTAGCACTGGGTGCCTGCGTGCTCGGTCTGTTGGCCTGCAGCGCAGCCTGCGGCATCGGAATGATCCTTGTGCTGGCAGCACTGCTTCTGGGCGGACTGTTTTTCATCGGGACAGGAATTGTTTCGATGTTTCATGCGGTTGGCAGCGGCTTTGCGATTCTGGGCAGCGGCTTTATGATGACAGGATCAGCAATCCTGGGCACAGCATTGCTGATCGGACTGGTGTGGCTGATCTGGAAAGGAATTTTATGGATCCGCAGCAAGGTTGGCGGAAAGAAAAAAGCCGGCAGCGCAGAGCCGGAACCTGAGGCAGCGCCCGGCGAACAGATGACGGGCACATCTGCTGCTGAAACGGACAGCAACGGATTTCACCTGCTGGAGAGAAAGGAGACGGACAGCGATGAAAAATAAAACATTGAAAAAGACGCTTCTGATCTCGACAGGTCTGTTGGCAGCAGGCGGCATCTGTATTGGCATTGGGATTGCGATGGGAGGAAGCCCGGTGTTTTATCTGGATAACGAAGGAATTCATTTGAAAGAGACAACAGCCTGCCCGGAGACGGTACAGGATTATGCCGGACAGAAGCAGCTGGCAGCGTTTGAAAAAATTGAGGTGGATCTGAAATCCGGAGAGTTTTCTTTGGAGGAAGGCGATTCTTATAGTGTTGAATATCTTCTGGCAGGCGATCGGGAAGAACCGGTGTGTCAGGTGGAGAATGGAACACTCATAGTGAAAGAAGGCGATTTCGGAGAAACGCAGGAAGGAAATCGGTGGTATTTCCGGCTCTGGGGAGAAGAAGGAGAACGGCGGCAGGATGATCCTTATGTGAAAATCACAGTGCCGAAGGGTGCCAGGCTGAAAGAGGTTTCGGTCGATGCACCGTGGGATATCGATCTTGCAGCGAATCTTTCTGCAGAGAAGCTTTCTGTAAAGACGAGCTATGGTGAGATTAAAATGGAGGACTGGAACGGAATTGACCTGAGTATTTACGACGAAGACGGTGACATCAAGACCGGAAATCTGACCGGTAATAAGGTAGAGATCACCGGTCTGTATGGAGATCTGAACATTGGCTGTATCGAAAGCACACAGGCGTCTTTGGAAGCGGAGAATGGTTCGGTAACTGTTTTTGCAGGAACGCAGGGCACGCTGGACGTAAAAAACAGTTACGGGGATACGAACATATACGAAATGCAGAAGGCGGATGCATATGGATATGATCTCTACACAGAATATGGTGAAATTCATTTTTCGGGATATGAGATGATGGAAAATGAGAACGGAGACGCAGCAGAGTACAGAAAACAGGCACCCGGCAGTGCTGTCATCCGGGTATCCGCAGAAAACGGCGATATCAAAATCCGGGAGAATGTTGCGCGAAGCACTTTGGAAGAAACAGTTGCAGAAACAAAATCTGTAGACGAAGAGGAGTGATTTCAATTTTATAAAGACGTAGAGACAGCTCCGGCAATCTAAAAAAGGATTGTCGGAGCTGCTTGTATAAGTTGCCTGAAAAGATGTATACTCTTTTTGGCGAAAACGTGAATTTACAAAATGTCGTGAAAACAGAGGGCGGAGGGTACCATGGATTACAGGAAAACAGCACAGCAGATCTGTGACAACATAGGAGGCAGGAAAAATATCATCAGCGCTGCGCACTGTGCGACGCGGCTGCGTCTGGTCATCGGAGACAATGACAAATGCAGCAAGGAAGCAATCGAAGCAATCGACGGAGTGAAGGGCGTCTTTTTTGTGCCAGGACAGCTGCAGATTATTTTCGGGACGGGAACGGTCAACAAGGTTTACGATGAATTTATCCAGATCGCGGGCATCAGCGCAGCCTCCACAGAAGAGGTTCGACAGGCAGCAGGCACAAAGATGAGTTTTTGGAGGCGTGCAGTAAAGACACTGGGAGATGTATTTATTCCGATCATTCCGGCGATCGTAGCGAGCGGTCTGCTGGTGGGGATTCTGGAAGGACTTTGTGAGGTTTATCCTGCAATGGAGCAGTCCGGTACCTATACGATCCTTCACCTGTTCTCCAATGCGGCATTTGTTTTTCTGCCGATCCTGATCGCCATCAGCGCGGCAAAGGTATTTGGCGGAAATCTGTATCTTGGTGCAGTTATCGGTATGATCATGATTCATCCGGATTTGATGAATGCATGGAGTGTTGTAGATGCAGAAAGTATTCCCAAATTGAACGCATGGTTTGGGTTATATCAGATCGAGCTTGTCGGCTATCAGGGACATGTCATTCCGGTTGTGATCGCAGTATGGTTTATGAGCATGCTGGAAAAGAAACTGCACAAGATCGTTCCGGAAATGATCGACCTGTTTGTGACGCCGCTTGTGACGGTTCTTGTAACGGGGTATTTGACCTTGACAATTTTCGGACCTGTTTTTTCCTGGGTGGAAAACGGCGTACTGGAAGGCGCTCAGTGGCTGATTACGCTTCCCTTTGGAATCGGTGCGGCACTGTGCGGCGCGGTCTATGCGCCGACGGTTGTAGCGGGCGTACATCATATGTATAGCGCGCTGGAAGCGGGACTGATTTCAAACAGTGGTTTCAATACGTGGATGCCGATTGCGACGGCAGCCAATGTCGGTCAGGGCGCAGCGGCGCTTGCTCTGGCATTAAAAACCAAAAACAGCAAGGTAAAAGCCCTTGCACTGCCGGCTTCACTGTCCGCATTTTTAGGTATCACCGAGCCTGCAATTTTCGGTGTCAATATCCGTTACATAAAACCGTTTGTGGCAGGAATGATCGGAGGGGCCTGCGGTGCACTGATTGCCGGATGGACAGGAATTGGAGCGACAGCTTATGGCGTAACCGGACTGTTTGGATATCTGATTACGACGGATGATACGCTGCAATATACCCTTGTGATCGGGGTGGCGTTTGTGGTCAGCTTCGTGACTTCGTGGATGCTGTATCATGATGAGAAAACGCCTGGCGAGAAAACCGCCGCACGAAAGCAGTAAACCTATATCAGAAAAGAATGGAAAACACGAAATTCATTCCCTCAAGTTATAAAAGCCATATCAAACCGATATGGCTTTTTTCCTGTTTGTATTGAAAAATATACAGTGTTACGTTAAACTTAGAAAGAACAGCTCAATTACAATTGGGCGCAGTATTGGAGGAACAGCTCGATGAAATTACAGATTGCATGCATTCCGGGCGATGGAATCGGACCGGAAATTGTAGCACAGGCGAATAAAGTACTGGATCAGGTGGCGAAGAAATTCGGCCATGAAATAGAACGCAAGGAGATTTTGATGGGCGGTGCATCGATTGATGTGCACGGCGTACCGCTGACAGATGAGGCGATTGCGACAGCGAAGGCGGCAGATGCGGTTCTGATGGGTTCCATCGGCGGAGATACCAACACCTCCCCCTGGTACAAGCTCCCTCCGGAAAAGCGTCCGGAAGCAGGTCTGTTGAAGATCCGCAAAGCACTCAACTTATTTGCAAATTTAAGACCGGCTTATTTGTATCCGCAGCTTGCAGGCGCGTGCCCGTTAAAAGAAGAAATCAGCAAGGCAGGCTTTGACATGCTGATTATGAGAGAGCTGACCGGTGGTCTGTATTTTGGCGAGCGCCATACGACGACAGAAAACGGCGTACGCAAGGCAGTCGATACCCTGACCTACACCGAAGAGGAAATCCGCCGAATCGCGATCAAAGCGTTTGATGTAGCGCGCAAGAGAAAAGGCAAAGTGACGAGCGTGGACAAGGCAAACGTGCTGGATTCCTCGAGACTGTGGAGAAGCGTGGTGGAAGAGGTGGCAAAGGATTATCCTGATGTGGAGCTGTCTCATATGCTCGTGGACAACTGTGCGATGCAGCTGGTCAAGGATCCGGCGCAGTTCGATGTGATCCTGACCGAAAATATGTTCGGCGATATTCTTTCGGATGAAGCGAGCATGGTGACCGGCTCGATCGGTATGCTGTCCTCCGCAAGCTTAAACGATACAAAGTTCGGCTTATATGAGCCCAGTCACGGCAGTGCGCCGGATATCGCGGGCAAAGATCTCGCAAATCCCATTGCAACTGTGCTGAGCGCTGCCATGATGCTGCGTTACACATTTGATTTGGATAAAGAGGCAGAAGCAGTGGAAGAAGCGGTTCGCAAGGTTCTGGCAGAGGGCTACCGCACCGGAGATATTATGTCCGAGGGGTGTACACTGGTTGGATGCAGCAAGATGGGCGATCTGCTTGCAGAGCGGATTTAATTTTTGATAACAGAATGTGAGGAACGAACAAATGAGAAGTGATAATGTAACAAAAGGCGTCCAGCAGGCACCCCACAGAAGTCTGATGAATGCTCTGGGCATGACAGAGGAGGAAAAGAACAGACCGCTGATCGGTATTGTAAACTCCTATAACGAAATCGTGCCCGGACATATGAACCTGGATAAAATTACAGAAGCGGTCAAGCTCGGCGTTGCGATGGCTGGAGGCACCCCGGTTGTATTCCCGGCAATCGCAGTCTGCGATGGTATCGCGATGGGACATGTCGGCATGAAATATTCCCTCGTAACCAGAGACCTGATCTGCGACAGCACCGAGTGTATGGCGATGGCACATCAGTTCGATGGTCTGGTATGTATCCCTAACTGTGATAAAAATGTGCCCGGTCTTTTGATGGCAGCGGCAAGACTGAATATCCCGACGATTTTTGTTTCCGGCGGTCCAATGCTGGCAGGACATCTGCACGGCAGAAAGAGAAGCTTATCTTCTATGTTTGAAGCAGTAGGCTCCGTGGCAGCAGGCACCATGTCGCTGGGAGAGCTGCAGGAATACGAAGAAAAAGTATGTCCGACCTGCGGTTCCTGTTCCGGTATGTACACCGCAAACTCCATGAACTGTCTGACAGAGGCGCTGGGCATGGGCTTAAAGGGCAACGGCACAATTCCGGCAGTATATTCTGCACGTATCCAGCTGGCAAAGCATGCCGGTATGCAGATTATGGAGCTGGTTCGCAAGGATATCAAGCCCCGCGACATCATGACAAAGGATGCGTTCTTAAACGCCCTGACCGTCGATATGGCGCTCGGCTGTTCTACAAACTCCATGCTGCATCTGCCTGCAATCGCGCATGAGGCAGGCGTAGAGCTGAACATGGAAATCGCAAATGAAATTTCTTCCCATACACCGAACCTGTGTCATCTGGCACCTGCAGGTCCGACCTACATTGAAGACTTAAATGAGGCTGGCGGCGTATACGCAGTTATGAATGAATTAAATAAGAAGGGACTGTTAAAGACAGACCTGATGACGGTAACCGGAAAGACCGTCGGCGAAAATATCGAAGCCTGTGTAAACCGCAATCCCGAAGTGATTCGTCCGATTGAAAATCCCTATTCTGAGACAGGCGGTATCGCTGTACTCAAAGGCAACCTGGCTCCGGATACCGGTGTTGTAAAGAGAAGCGCTGTTGTACCGGAAATGATGGTTCATGAAGGCCCTGCAAGGGTATTTGACTGCGAGGAGGACGCGATTGCTGCGATCAAGGGCGGCAAGATTGTTCCCGGCGATGTCGTTGTGATCCGTTACGAGGGACCCAAAGGCGGCCCCGGCATGAGAGAAATGCTGAATCCGACTTCTGCAATCGCAGGTATGGGTCTTGGTTCCAGTGTTGCGCTGATTACGGACGGTCGTTTCTCCGGTGCATCCAGAGGTGCGTCGATCGGTCATGTTTCCCCGGAGGCTGCTGTCGGCGGTCCCATCGCACTGGTAGAAGAGGGCGATATCATCAGCATCAATATTCCGGAAAATCGTCTGGATATGAAGGTCTCTGATGAAGTGCTGGCAGAGAGAAGGGCAAAATGGCAGCCCAGAGAGCCGAAGGTAACCACCGGATATCTGGCACGTTACCGGGAAATGGTAACCAGCGGAAACAGAGGCGCTGTACTTGAAATTAAGAAATAAAGATAAAAAGGGGGAGGACGATATGGTTCGTACAGGTGCTGAAATCGTCATAGAGTGTTTAAAAGAACAGGGCGTGGATGTTGTGTTCGGATATCCGGGCGGCTCCATTTTGAATGTATATGATGCGTTATACAAGCATAGCGATGAGATTTTCCATGTGCTGACATCTCATGAACAGGGTGCTGCACATGCAGCAGATGGCTATGCGCGTGCAACCGGAAAAGTCGGTGTGTGTATGGCGACCAGTGGTCCCGGCGCGACGAATCTGGTTACCGGCATTGCGACCGCGTACATGGATTCCGTTCCGATGGTAGCGATTACCTGTAATGTAACGCTGCCGCTTCTGGGAAAAGATTCCTTCCAGGAGGTCGATATCGCAGGCGTGACGATGCCGATCACCAAACACGGTTACATTGTAAAAGATGTCAATATTCTGGCAGACACGCTGCGCAAGGCATTTCACATTGCAAAATCTGGAAGACCCGGACCGGTGCTGGTAGATATCACCAAAGATGTAACGGCAGCGAGCTGCGAATATACACCCAAAAAGCCGGAATCGGTTGAACGTGCCGGACATTACACGCAGGAAGATTTAGATGCCGCGCTGGAAGTGATTTCCAAGGCGAAAAAACCCTATATTTATCTGGGCGGCGGAGCAATTCTTTCTGGCGCTTCAGAAGAGGTGCGTGCCTTTGCCAAAAAGCTGGATTCTCCGGTCTGTGACACCCTGATGGGAAAGGGGGCGTATGACGGTTACGATCCGCTCTATACCGGTATGATCGGTATGCACGGCACAAAGACCTCCAACCTCGGAGTGAGCGAGTGTGACCTTTTGGTTGCACTGGGCGCGAGATTTTCTGACCGTGTCATCGGCAACGCATCCTTATTTGCAAAGAATGCAAAGATCCTGCATATCGATATTGATGCTGCTGAGATCAATAAAAATATCCATGCGGACGTGTCCATTGTCGGAGATCTGAAGGATATTTTGACAAAGCTGATCGCACGGATGGAACAGATGCATCATCCGGAGTGGACAGCGCATATTCTGGAATTAAAAGAAAAGTATCCGCTCAAATATGACGACAGCCAGTTGAGCTGCCCTTATATTATAGAAGAATTAGACCGCATTACGAAAGGCAATGCAATTATCACAACCGACGTCGGACAGCATCAGATGTGGGCGGCACAGTATTATCATTATACGAAGCCCCGCACGTTTTTGTCCTCCGGCGGTCTTGGCACGATGGGCTACGGTATCGGGGCATGCATCGGCGCGAAAACAGGCTGCCCGGATAAAATCTGCGTTAATATCGGCGGAGACGGATGCTTCCGTATGAACCTGATCGAGCTTGCGACAGCCAGCAGATATCAGATTCCGATCATCCAGATCATCATCAACAATCATGTTCTGGGCATGGTGCGCCAGTGGCAGACGCTCTTTTATGGAAAACGCTATTCCCAGACGGTTCTGGAGGATGCAGTGGATTACTGCAAGGTAGCAGAAGGATTGGGATGCGCGGCAATCCGCGTCATCGCGAAGGAGGAGGTTGCTCCGGCAATTGAAAAGGCAATCGCACTTCAGAAACCGGTTGTCATCGACTGCAGAATTCCTGAAGACGATAAGGTATTTCCGATGGTTCCAGCGGGTGCAGCGATCAGCGAGGTTTTCGATGGGGATGACCTTGCAAGCAAATAAATTAACGTAGTAGTTGACTAAAGCGAAAAATACGGGTACAATAGACCGAAAGGTCGGTATCCGTATTTTTATTCAGGCATGAGCGGTATTCGATATCATTTTTTTTTGATCCAAATGTCCGTGTCACGAAAACACATGTTTGATAAGAACGGGCAGATCGGCTTTTTAGAAAATTCAAGTGCCGCACAGGCGGCGGAATGAGAGGTAAAAATGTCCAGAGTGTACAATTTCAGTGCAGGCCCGGCTGTCTTGCCGGAAGAAGTGCTGCAGGAAGCAGCAGACGAAATGCTTGATTACAGAGGCTGTGGAATGTCAGTTATGGAGATGAGCCATCGTTCCGGTACCTATCAGAAAATCATCGATGAGGCGGAGGCTGATTTACGTCAGCTGATGGGAATCCCCGATAACTATAAAGTGCTGTTTTTACAGGGTGGCGCAAGCCAGCAGTTTGCGATGATTCCGATGAACCTGATGAAAAACCGCGTAGCGGATTACATCATAACCGGACAGTGGGCGAAAAAGGCATGGAAAGAGGCTTCCATTTACGGAAAGGCAAATGCGGTTGCATCCTCCGAGGATCAGACCTTTTCCTATATTCCGGACTGCTCCGATCTGCCGATCGACCCGGACGCGGATTATGTATATATTTGTGAAAATAACACCATTTACGGAACCAAATTCAAAACGCTTCCGAATACAAAGGGAAAACCCCTTGTTGCGGATGTTTCCTCCTGCTTCTTATCCGAGCCGGTTGATGTGACCAAATATGGCATGATTTACGGTGGCGTTCAGAAGAATATTGGACCTGCCGGCGTAGTTATCGCAATTATCCGGGAAGACCTGATTACAGAAGATGTGCTGCCCGGCACGCCCACCATGTTAAAATATAAAATTCATGCGGATGCGAAATCCCTTTACAACACGCCTCCGGCATACGGAATTTACATCTGCGGCAAAGTATTTAAGTGGCTGCAAAAGCGTGGCGGCCTGGAAGCAATGAAAGAATACAACGAGAAAAAAGCGAAAATTCTGTATGATTTCCTGGATGAAAGCAAGCTGTTCAAAGGCACCGTCCGCAAGGAAGACCGTTCGTTGATGAACGTTCCGTTTATCACAGGCAATGCCGATCTGGATGCAAAATTTGTTGCAGAGGCAAAGAAAAACGGTCTGGAGAACTTAAAGGGACACAGAAGCGTCGGCGGCATGCGCGCAAGCATTTACAATGCAATGCCGATGGAGGGCGTGGAAAAGCTGGTTGCCTTTATGAAAGAGTTTGAAGCGCAGAATCAGTAAGCAGAGTGGGAGGTTTCAATGAGAAATTATTATTGCATGAATCCGATCGCACAGGTCGGACTCGATAATTTTTCGAAAAATTATATTAAAACAGACGAAATTACAGAAGCAGAAGGCATCTTGGTTCGAAGCGCATCGATGCATGAGATGGAGCTGCCGGATGGACTTTTAGCAGTTGCAAGAGCAGGAGCCGGCGTCAACAATATCCCGCTGGAGAAATGCGCGGAAAAGGGTATCGTCGTGTTCAATACACCGGGTGCAAACGCAAACGGCGTAAAAGAGCTGGTCATTGCCGGAATGCTTTTAGCAAGCCGTGACGTCGTATCGGGCATCAACTGGGTGAAAGAAAATCAGGAAGATGAAAATATTGCGAAGGATGCGGAGAAAGCGAAGAAGAAGTTTGCCGGTACAGAGGTGATGGGCAAACGCCTTGGTATCATCGGACTGGGCGCGATCGGCGTCAAGGTTGCTAATGTGGCGCGTCATCTCGGAATGGAAGTGCTCGGCTATGATCCGTATGTATCGGTCGATGCGGCGTGGAAGTTAAGCCGCGACGTCAGACATGTGCTGGATGTCAATGAAATCTATGAGCAGTGCGATTATATCACAATCCATGTGCCGCTGATGGACAGCACAAAAAATATGATCAGCGCAGAAGCTATCTCCCGGATGAAGGACGGCGTGATTTTGTTAAACTTTGCAAGAGATCTGCTGGTGGATGAAGAAGCTGTGTTAGACGGAATTACCGCCGGCAAAATCCGCCGTTACGTTTCGGATTTCCCGAATCCGGTCACGGCAGGAAAGCCGGGCTGCATCGTCATCCCGCATCTGGGCGCTTCGACCGAGGAGTCGGAAGAAAACTGTGCGGTTATGGCAGTCAGACAGCTGCAGGAATATCTCGAAAACGGAAATATTCTCCACAGCGTCAACTTCCCGGACTGCGATATGGGTGTGTGCACGGCAGAAAGTAGAGTCGTGATTTTCCATAAGAATATCGCAAACATGATCGCGAAGTTCTCCTCTGTCCTCGGCTGGAACAACTTAAACATCGCAAATATGATGAACAAATCCAAAGGCGATGTTGCATATACGATGGTCGACCTGGAGTCCTCCGTAAGCGGCAGTATTGTCAATCAGTTAAAGACGATCGATGGCGTGTTCCGCGTACGGGTGGTGAAGTAAAACGCAGGCGTTCTGTAACGGAGACTCACAGACCCCGGAGAAAGGCAGTATGGTGCCAGTCTTCGGGGTCTTTTCTGTATGGTACTGTGGGTATATTCTGTGTTTGAGCGTGCGATCCGTGCTGCGTTTGCACAAGATATTTATTTCTGTCCCTGTGCCGGTGTATTCTGCGCTGCCAGCTGTTTTTTAAACAGGGTGCGGAAAATCAGGCGGGAGAGCGGTCCGCAGTAGAACATCTGCCAGAAAAATGCCATCGGCAGGTTGCAGCCAAAGGTGTGCGCCCATGTGCCGAAGCTGGGCTCCTTGAACAGCAGGGTAGCGACGAGACTCATGATCGGGCACATGATGCAGATGATCATCAGGGAAATCGCGTGGGACTGCTGAAGTACACCGCTTAGACATTTTCCCTTGCCTATTGTGCCCGGGAAGGGTAAAATAAAAATAAGAGGGGCGCGGCAAAAGCGTCCGGCAGGAGGGTATCGAATGAACGAAAAACTGTATAGGCTGATGAACTGGCCTGGAATAGAGGCAATTATTTATTCTGAGGAGGACGATCCGCACCGGCTTTTGGGACCGCACCGGGAAGGCAATGCGACGGTGGTGCAGGCATTTTATCCGGGCGCTGTCTCGATGGAACTGAAGCTGCCCGGTCAAAAGACCGTGGAAATGGAGCAGGCGGACGAGGCTGGCTATTATGCCGCACTGGTTGGCGGTAAGGAAATCGGAAGCTATACATTAAAGGCTTCTTTGGAAGATGGCACAACAGAAGAATTTGAAGATCCCTATCGGTTTGCTCCGGTCATTACCAAAGAGGATACGGCGCGGTTTGCGGCAGGAATCCATTATGAAGCTTACCGTATCCTTGGTGCGCATATGATGACCATCGACAAAACCCAGGGCGTGCATTTTGCAGTCTGGGCACCGAATGCGCTGCGGGTCAGTGTTGTGGGAGATTTTAACCATTGGGATGGACGCAGACATCAGATGCGCCGCCTGTGGGATTCCGGTATTTTTGAAATTTTTATCCCCGGAGTTAGAGAGGGCGAGAATTATAAGTTTGAGCTGAAATTAAAGGGCGGTCTGACTTACCTGAAGGCAGATCCCTATGCGTTTGGACAACAGCTCCGCCCGGACACGGCATCTGTTGTTCGCAACATCGATGGCTTTGCCTGGGAAGATGAAGCATGGATCTTGGCACGAGAAAAAAGCTGTCCTGAAAAAGAGCCGATGAGCGTTTATGAAATGTATCTGGGCTCCTTTGCAAAGCCCGAGGATGGCCGCAGATATTATAACTATCGGGAGTTTGCACCGAAGGTTATTTCCTATGTGAAGGAAATGGGCTATACCCATGTGGAGCTGATGCCGGTTATGGAGCACCCGCTGGATGGATCCTGGGGCTATCAGGTCATCGGCTATTATGCGCCGACTGCACGTTATGGCACACCACAGGATTTTATGTATTTTGTCAACGAGCTGCACAAAGCAGGAATCGGCGTGATTCTGGACTGGGTTCCGGCCCATTTTCCGAGAGATGCTTATGGACTGTCCGGGTTCGACGGGACATGCCTGTATGAGCACAAAGACCCGAGACAGGGGGCGCATCCGCATTGGGGAACGCTGATCTATAATTACGGCAGACCGCAGGTAAGCAACTACCTGATTGCCAATGCGCTTTACTGGGTGGAGCAGTTCCATGCAGACGGAATCCGGATGGACGCGGTCGCTTCAATGCTGTATCTCGATTACGGAAAGCAGGATGGCGAATGGATTGCCAACATGTACGGCGGCAATGAAAATCTGGAAGCGATCGAATTTTTAAAGCATACAAACAGCATGATTCAAAAACGCGGCAGGGGCGCGGTTACGATCGCGGAGGAATCCACAGCATGGCCGAAGGTGACGGGCGATTTAAACGATGGTGGTCTTGGCTTTACGATGAAATGGAATATGGGCTGGATGAACGATTTCCTCGACTACATGCAGTATGACCCATATTTCCGTGCGTATCATCACAACGATCTGACGTTTTCGATGGTTTATGCGTATTCCGAAAAGTTCATGCTCGTGTTATCCCATGACGAGGTTGTTCACGGCAAAGCGTCGATGCTTAGCAAGATGCCGGGAGAGGAAGCGGACAAATTCGCGAACCTGCGCGCAGGCTACGGTTATATGATGACGCATCCGGGCAAGAAGCTTTTGTTTATGGGACAGGATATCGCAGAGTACGACGAGTGGAACGAAGAGCGGGGCGTGGAATGGGAACTGCTAAAATATGATTATCATGAGCAGATACGCCGGTTTGTGAAGCGGTTAAATGAGCTGTATCGTAAAAACCCTGCGCTGTATGCGGAAGACGACAGCTGGGACGGCTTCGAATGGATTGACTGCATTGATGCAAACGAATGCACGCTTTCCTATCTGAGAAAGAGCGACAAAGAGGAAGAGACGCTTTTGGTATGCCTGAACTTTGCAAATGTGGACAGACCGGAGTATCGGGTGGGTGTACCTTTTGAAGGAAAATATACGGAAGTTTTAAACTCTGACGATATCGCCTTTGGCGGAAAAGGAAGAATTAACTCCTATGTACTGGAAGCGGAAGAAGTCGCATCCGACGGCAGGGAAAATTCGATCCTGATGCATCAGGCGCCGCTGTCTGTGAGCATTTTTGCCTATACGCCTTACACGGACGAAGAAAAAGAAGAGCGCAGAAAGATCGCCGAGGCTGCCCAAAATGCGGCGGAAGAGGCTGTGAGAAAAGCTACAGAGGAAGCTGCGAAAAAAGAAGCAATCGCTAAAAAAGCAGCGGAGGAGGCTGCAAAGAAGGAAGAAGCTGCGAGAAAAGCTGCAGAAGAGGCAGCTGAAAAGGAAGCGGTGGCAAGGCAGGCAGCAGAAGAGGTCGTAAGAAAAACGGCTGCTGCCAAAAAAGCGGTGGAAGAGGCTGCGAAGAAAGCAGCTGCCATGAAAAAGAAAACCCTGAAGGAAGAGCTGACCGAAAAGGCAGAGCAGGCGGACAGCGCGATTCTTGAGGGAAAAGAAAAAGAAAAGCCTGCACGCCGCACGACCCGCAAAAAGACAGCGACCGCGAAGGCTGTCGCACCGAAAGAGCCGACGGCTAAGAAGCTTGCGTCTGTAGCTAAGAAGTCTACCTCTTCCGCGAAAGTGACGAAAGGAACCAAAGCATGAGGAAGGTGCTGATGTCCGGCGCAGCATTTTTGACATCCTCTGTGACGCTGACAGGCGAGGAGATAGAAAGCCTCGCGTCGGACGAATCCTTAAAGAATATGGAAAAACAGCTGAGCCTGCTGGAACGCTACTTAAACGAGCTGCCGGACAAGCTTCTGGGGCTGGGCGTCCGCACGGTGCTGGCGCTCATCCTGTTTGCGATCGGCAGCAGACTGATTGCGATGATCCGGCATTTTTTCAGACGGGCGATGGAGCGTTCCAGCGCGTCGGAGGAAGCGGCGCAGTTTCTGGACTCCTCGATTAAGTTTGTTTCGTATACGATTCTGGTGTTCATGATTCTGCAGCTGTTTGGTGTGGAGGCAGCAAGCATTGCGACGGTGATCTGTTCGGTCGGCGTAACGATCGGTCTGGCGATCCAGGGAAGCTTAAGTAACTGTATTGGCGGAATCCTGATTATGATGCTGAAGCCGTTTCATGTCGGAGATTATATCATCGAAGGGGGCGGTAACGAAGGGATTGTTCAGCAGATATCTGTCTTTTATACGAAGCTTGCAACCTATGACAATCAGATTATTCTGATCCCGAACGGAAACCTCGCAAACAGCAGCCTGACGAACGTGACGGATGAGGCGGAACGGCGTGTGGATTTGAAAGTCGGAATTTCGTATGATTCTGATATCCGCAGCGCACGGAAAGCAGTGCAGGAAATTGCGAAGAAAAACCCGTATGTGCTTCCGGAACGGGAGATCACAGTCAACGTAGACGAACTGGCAGACAGCAGTGTTGTCCTTGTTGTGAAATTCTGGGCGAAGAAGGAAAACTACTGGCAGGCGCGCTATACGATGCTGGAGGATATCAAATACGGCTTCGATGAAGCGGGCATCCGCATTCCGTATCCGCAGATGGATGTACATCTGGAGTCCGGGACTTGACTTACAAGAAAATCCATGTATAATTATTCCATATCTGCATAGAGCAGAAAAAGTCGGCGTGCGAGCCTTATCGCCCGCCGCTTTTTTTCCTCTTTACGCACCGGCTTGAGCGTATACATAGCCTGCCGGGGCAAAAGGTGGATACAAAGCTCGTTTGAACGGGCAATTTCACAGATGAAAGGAGACAAATGTAAAAAGTATGATAAAAGAACTGATGAAGTCGATCAGGGAATACAAGCGCGATTCGATCCTGACACCGATTCTGGTATCTCTGGAAGTGGTCATGGAATGTATCATCCCGTTTGTAGTCGCTCAGCTGGTCAATGAAATCAAAGCCGGAAGCGGTATGAGCGTCATTTCACGGTACGGTCTGATTCTGGTGGTGATGGCGATTATGTCTCTCGCATTCGGAGCCGGTGCCGGTTCGGTCTGCGCGTCCGCGTCCTGCGGATTCGCCAAAAACCTGCGCAAGGATATGTTTTACCGGATTCAGGATTTTTCCTTTGAAAACATCGACAAATTTTCTACCTCGTCTTTAGTGACGAGAATGACGACGGACGTTATGAACGTCCAGCTGGCATTTATGATGCTGATCCGACTTGCGATCCGCAGCCCGCTGATGTTGATCTTTTCCTTTACGATGGCGTTTATTATGGGCGGAAAGATGGCGCTGATCTTCCTGGTGGTCATCCCGATTCTGGGGATCGGACTGTTTGCCGTGATCCATAAGGTAGGCCCGCTGTTTAAACGGGTATTCCGTAAGTACGACGCTCTGAACAATTCGATTCAGGAAAATGTCAAGGGCATGCGCGTGGTAAAATCCTTTGTGCGCGAGGCGTACGAAAAAGAAAAATTCCATCATGCGGCAGAAGAGGTTTGTCAGGATTTCACCCGCGCGGAGAAGATTCTGGCGATCAACAGCCCTCTGATGCAGTTCTGCCTGTATGTGGTTATGATTTTTGTCCTGTCCTTTGGTTCTTATACGATCATCACGAGCGGCGGTCTGGATCTGGACGTCGGACAGTTTTCTGCCCTTTTAGTATACAGCTTCCAGATATTAAATAGCCTGATGATGTTCTCAATGGTATTTGTCATGGTGACGATGGCTGCGGAATCCGCACAGCGAATCGTGGAAGTGTTAAAAGAGGACAGTACGCTGACAAGTCCTGCAGATCCGGTGGAGGAAGTGGCAGATGGTTCGATCGATTTCGACCATGTCAGCTTCAAATATTCTCTGCAGGCGGAGAAGATGGCGCTTGCCGATATCGATCTGCATATCCGTTCTGGGGAGACGATTGGAATTATCGGTGGCACCGGTTCTTCGAAGTCTTCCCTGATCCAACTGATTTCCAGACTTTATGACGCGACAGAGGGCGTTGTAAAGGTTGGCGGAAAAGACGTCAGAGAATATGATCTGGAAGCGCTGCGCAACCAGGTAGCAGTTGTATTACAGAAAAATATTCTGTTTTCCGGAACGATCAAGGAAAACCTGCGCTGGGGCAACCAGAACGCGACGGATGAGGAATTAAAGGAAGCATGCCGTCTGGCGCAGGCGGATGAATTTATCATGCAGTTCCCGGATCAATACGATACGCATATCGAACAGGGAGGCAGCAATGTGTCCGGCGGTCAGAAGCAGAGACTTTGTATCGCAAGAGCGCTGTTAAAGAAGCCGAAGATCCTGATTCTCGACGATTCGACCAGTGCGGTGGATACCAAGACGGACGCACAGATCCGCAAGGCGCTGCGTGAGTACATTCCGGAAACGACCAAGATCATCATCGCACAGAGAATTTCCTCCGTACAGGATGCGGATCGGATTCTGGTCATGGACGGCGGTACGATCTGCAATATCGGCACCCATGAAGAGCTTCTCAAGACGAGCGAGATTTACCGGGAAGTATATACTTCCCAGAACAAGGGAGGTGATTCTGATGAAAAATAAGGGACAGGCGAAAAAAGGAACGATGAAGCGTCTGATCAGGATGCTGTTCGAGTTTTATCCGGTACTTCTGCCGTTAGTTTTGGTCTGCATCGTACTGAATGCGCTGATCAGCTCGATTCCCGCTGTTTTTCAGCAGAATATCATCGCAGTGGTCGAGCAGTACTGGCAGACGAAGGACTGGGCGGCGGCAGCGCCGACGGTGACCAGACTGGTCCTCATCCTGGTTGTACTGTATGCGCTGTCTCTGGCAGCAGGCTATGCGTATTCCTATGGAATGGCGATTATCACACAGGGATCTCTGAAGAAGATGCGGGAAAAGATGTTCAATCGTATGCAGGATTTGCCGATCAAGTATTTTGATACACATAACCACGGCGATATCATGAGCTATTATACTAACGATATCGACACGCTGCGCCAGCTGATTTCCCAGAGTATTCCGCAGCTGATGATTTCCTGTATCACCGTGGTTACGATTTTTTCCATCATGCTGTATTACAGCATGTGGCTGCTTTTTGTCGTGCTCTGTGGCGTTGCACTGATGTTTGTCGTTACCAAAAAGGTCGGCAGCAGCTCGGCACATTTTTTCTTAAAGCAGCAGATCGCAGTCGGCAAGACAGAGGGCTTTGTGGAAGAGATCATGAACGGACAGAAGGTTGTCAAGGTGTTCAGTCATGAGACCGAGACAAAAAAGGATTTTGACCGGGTCAACGACGAGCTGTTTGAAATGTCCTGTCAGGCAAACCGTTATGCGAACATGCTGATGCCGATTCTGATGAATATGGGCAATATCCTTTATGTTGTCGTAGCGCTTGCTGGCGGCATGCTGTTATTGTCCGGCGCACCGAACTTGAGTTTGTCAGGCATGGCACTTTCCATCAGTATTACCGTACCTTTTTTGAATATGACAAGACAGTTCTGCGGCAATATCGGACAGGTGTCCAATCAGGTCAACTCAGTTGTCATGGGTCTTGCGGGGGCAGATCGTATTTTCAGCCTGCTGGATGAAGAGCCGGAGACAGACGATGGCTATGTAACCCTGGTCAATGCAAAAGAAGAAAATGGTGAACTGGTCGAATGCAGCGAGCGTACAGATATCTGGGCATGGAAGCATCCGCACAGCGCGGACGGCAGCGTGACCTATACGCGTCTGACGGGCGACGTGCGCCTGAAGGATGTGGATTTTGGTTACAATCCGGATAAAATCGTCCTGCATGATGTCAGTCTGTACGCAGAGCCCGGACAGAAGGTGGCGTTTGTAGGCGCGACCGGCGCCGGAAAGACGACGATCACAAACCTGATCAACCGGTTTTATGATATCGCGGACGGCAAAATCCGTTATGACGGAATTAATATCAACAAGATAAAAAAAGCGGATCTGCGCCGTTCTCTTGGCATTATTCTGCAGGATACGGTGCTCTTTACCGGCACTGTCATGGAAAATATCCGCTATGGCAAGCTGGATGCGACAGATGAAGAGTGTATCGGGGCTGCAAGGCTTGCGGGTGCGCATGATTTCATCACACGTCTGCCCGAAGGCTACCAGACGGTAATCGACGGTAACGGATCGAATCTGTCCCAGGGACAGAGACAGCTGATTTCGATTGCGCGTGCTGCAGTTGCAGATCCGCCGGTTATGATTATGGACGAGGCGACATCTTCGATCGATACCAGAACAGAGGCGATTGTGCAGAAAGGTATGGATGCGCTGATGCACGGACGAACCGTATTCGTTATCGCACACAGACTGTCCACAGTTCGGAATTCCGATGTGATCATGGTTCTCGAGCATGGACGGATTATCGAGCGCGGCAGCCATGATGAGCTGATCGCGCAGAAAGGAAAGTATTATCAGCTTTATACCGGCGCATTCGAGCTGGAATAAAGTGTAGTATGAGACTGCGCAGCTTCTTTTGCGCATGAAATAGCGCTCCCTTTGTAGCTGTCTGTAAACAGATTTTTATGCGAGCATAAAATCTGTTCGCAGACAGCTACGAGTGAATTGGGAAAACAAAAAGGCACTGGAATACCAGTGCCTTAAACAATAGAATGCTCGCAGAGCGTGCATTCTATTGTCATGAATTAAAATTCCTATAAAGAAAAGCCGGAAAAGGGACTCGAACCCTCGACCTACTGATTACGAATCAGTTGCGCTACCAACTGCGCTATTCCGGCAGAACTCCAACAATAGATATTATACTGATATTTCATCGGTTTGGCAAGTCTTTTTTGAAAAAAGTTTCGTCTTGACAGCATTTCTGAATTGTGGATAATGTAAGGAAGAGTAAAAAAGTAAATAAACTCACAAATGAAAGGCCGGTTACGCGGCAGAATGGGAGGAAGCATGACAGCTTATAAAGACAGAAGCAAAGAAGAGTTACTGCAGGAAAAGAGTCAGCTGGAGGCTCAGTATAAGGAGTTCCAGGGTAAAGGACTGAAACTGGATATGTCCCGCGGTAAACCGAGCGCAGCGCAGCTGGATCTTTCCATGGGTATGATGGATGTACTGGACAGCTTTACAGATCTGAAGTGTGAGGCAGGAATTGATTGCCGTAACTATGGTGTTATGGATGGCATCCCGGAAGCAAAGCGTCTGTTGGGAGAACTGATCGAAGTGCCTGCAGATAATATCATTATCTACGGCAACTCCAGTCTGAATGTAATGTTCGATGTAGTGAGCCATGCCTTCACCCACGGTATTATGGGGATGACTCCCTGGCATAAGTTAGACAAGGTAAAATTCCTTTGCCCGGTTCCAGGCTATGACCGTCATTTTTCGATTACAGAATATTTTGGCGTAGAGATGATCAATGTTCCGATGACTCCCCAGGGCCCGGATATGGATCTGGTGGAAAAGCTGGTCAGCGAGGATGAAGCCATCAAGGGTATCTGGTGCGTACCGAAGTATTCCAACCCGCAGGGCTACACCTACTCCGACGAAACCGTCCGCAGATTCGCTGCCTTAAAGCCTGCGGCAAAGGATTTCCGTATTTTCTGGGACAATGCTTACAACGTACATCATCTGTATGACGAGCCTCAGGATGTTATCCTGGAGCTGCTTTCCGAGTGTGAAAAGGCTGGCAACCCGGATATGGTTTATAAATTCAGCTCCACCAGCAAAATCAGCTTCCCCGGTTCCGGCGTCGCTGCAATTTCTGCTTCCAAGGCAAACCTGGATGATTTAAGAACACATCTGACGATTCAGACGATCGGTCACGATAAGTTAAATCAGCTGCGTCATGTGCGTTACTTTAAAGATATCCACGGCATCGAGACGCAGATGAAAAAGCATGCAGAGATTCTGCGTCCCAAATTTGAAGCAGTGCTGGAAATCCTCGACAGAGAGCTGGGGGATCTGGAGATCGGTACCTGGACAAAGCCTCACGGCGGCTACTTTATTTCCTTTGAATCTCTGGACGGCTGTGCAAAGGCGATCGTTGCAAAAGCAAAGGAAGCCGGAGTTGTCATGACCGGTGCCGGGGCAACCTACCCTTATAAGAAGGATCCTCATGACTCCAACATCCGTATCGCCCCTTCCTTCCCTCCGATCGACGAGCTGGTTCAGGCAACGGAGCTGTTTGTTCTGTGCGTAAAGCTGGTAAGTGTAGACAAGCTTCTGGAAAACATGTAAAATAGCACAATAGAATGCACGGTGCATGAGGCTTCTATTGCCATGAATAATGATGCGCGCCTGAGATTGTAGCAGCTGGGCGCGCATTTTTATCATATAGGAAACTTTGTTTCTATACGATTAAAACGCTTCGTGAGGATGTGCACTCGGCGCAAGGGTAGATGGCTGCAAAAGCAACAATAGAATGCACACTCTGCGAGCATTCTATTGTCATGAACCAGAGTTTTTGTAGGGGGATCAGGATGTCACAGGAGGAACAGACAATAAAGCTGGATCAGCGGGATGTGCTGGACGCAGCGATGACAGCAGGGCATATTTTGCTGGAAAACGGCGCGGAAATATTCCGTGTGGAAGAGACGATCGACCGGATCTGTCATCATTTCGGCGTACAGTCAGAAAACGCCTTTGTACTCAGTAACGGCATTTTTCTGACGTCCGGAGATGAGCATGAAAAACGCTTTGCACGGGTGGAGCATATTCCAGTTCGCGGTGCACAGCTTCATCGGGTTGCGGCGGTCAATCAGCTCTCACGGGAAATAGAAGAGGGAAAATACACACTGCCGGAAATCCGGGAAAAGCTGGAACAGATCCGAAATGCGCCGGGCGCTTCCAAAAGGGCGCTGGTGCTGATGTCCGGTCTTGGCAGCGGCTGTTTTTGTCTGATGTTCGGCGGAATGTGGCAGGACTGTGTCGCAGCCTTTGTGATCGGGTGTCTGCTGTATCTGTATTTGCTTTGGTTAAACGGCAGATGCTCTAAAATTGTGGAAAATATCGGCGGCGGAATCATTATTACGGTGTGTAGTCTTTTGTTTATCCATATGCCGTTCGAAATGGATATGAGCCATATGATCAGCGGTTCCATCATGCCTCTCGTGCCGGGACTCGCATTTACGAACGGAATCCGGGACATCGCGGACGGCGATTACATTTCCGGGACCGTCCGCATGATCGACGCGGTGCTTGTTTTTTTGTCTGTGGCGGCAGGCGTCGGCTGTGTGCTGAGCATTTATCATCATCTGACGGGAGGTGTCATGCTGTGACGGATTTGCTTCAGATTCTTGCGGCTGGAATCGGCACGGTCGCGTTCGGCGCGTTATTTGGCGTGCCTTCCAAATATTATCCCTACTGCGGTCTGATCGGTGCGTCCGGCTGGGCGGTCTATGTTTTTTTGTGGATGCGGACGGGCTTTTGGTCGGAAGCGGTCGTTGTCTTTTTGGCGACAGTGCTGGTTATTCTGATGTCCCGTTTTTTTGCCGTGCGGGAGCGTTGCCCGGTGACGATTTTTTTAATCTGCGGCATTTTACCGCTCGTGCCGGGAGCCGGAATATACTGGACGTGCTATTACCTGGTGACGGGACAGCTGGACGAAGCTTCTACCCGCGGATTTTCTGCCCTCAAGGCGGCGGTTGCGATTGTGCTTGGAATTGTGTTCGTATTTGAAATTCCGCAGCGTTTCTTCAAGGGAAAGGCGGTCAGAAAAAATGACAAACTGTGAAGCGTGCGCTTATTACAGCTATGATGAGGATTATGAATGTTATATCTGCGAAATGGATCTGGACGAGGACGAGATGCTGAAATTTTTGAGCAGCACGTTTGATGCCTGTCCCTATTACCGTTCCGGGGATGAATACAGCGTTGTGCGGCACCAGATGTGACGACGCATGGGAAATATCGTTTTTTAAATCTGGACGTCACTCGCTTTCATTAAATTTTTATATCCCAATTATAATCAATTTATAAAATTGGAGAATCCGCTTGACGGGTTCTCTTTTTTCGTGCTATCATCCAGACACATACAGAGCAGGAGCTCGGAAAGTTCGCCCCATGCAGAAATAGCAGGAGGCAATATCCTTTCGGAACGAAAACGTTCCATTTCTTTTGCAGATAGCCGATTGGGTCTGCAGTCTTTTTCAAACAATAGAAGATCCCCGGACGGGATGCTATTGTTTTCAGAAATTGATTTTCGTTTTTCAACGACAGTTTCCAGAGTTAAAAAATCATGCAGACAGTCAGATTTTGCTGTCAGACAGGAGGTTTATGCAAAAGCAGACACTCCTTGGACGCGCAAACCGGGTGAGGGACAAGCCTGAATTCTACCCTGTTGGTTCACGTCATTTCGTCCGGCTGTTTTCGACGTATCCTTCCGATACATCCGTCGGACGTCGTCTTGTGGGAGGAGAAAAATCCCATGCAATCAAACAATTCTAAAAAGACCTTTCGCCCTGAAACAGAGGAAAAAGGCAGAAAAAGAAATTCCCAGAAAAAACAGGCAGCTGCAGCGGGCGTTGCGATGACGGCGATTGCCGTGATTTTACTCGGTGCAGGAATCGGCTATTCCGTGCAGAGGGCGGGAAAGACCGAGAGCATTTCCCTGGAGGAAATGCAGAACAGTGTGAGCAGCGCGCTGAAAGGAGAGATGGAATCGGCGGCAACGAGTCTGGAACAGTTAAACCAGAATATTGCCGACAATCAGAAAAAGCTTGACGAGGTCAATGCACAGCTTGCGCAGCGCGAGGAAAGTCTGCTGCAGGTAGAAACGATTCAGCACAGGCTGGAAGAAAATGCGTCCGGGATGACCGGAAAAGTGACCGATCTGGAAAAAACGACCCATACGAAGGTAAATGAAATCCGCACGGATATGGAGAGTATCCATACAGATGTCACAAAGACGTTGGAAGAAATTTCCAGAATCATGCAGGAAATGGATGCCCAGAAAAAACAGGACAATACCGATCACAAAGAATCCATAACGGAGATCAACAGAATCAACGAGTCGGTGCAGTCTGTCAATCAGACCGTGTCCAAGCTGGAGGACCGCCTGAACACCTCTTATGAGAACCTGAAAAATCTGGTGCAGGAAGTCCGCACAACAGAGGAGAAGAACCGGGAACTCTGGACACAGGAACAGACCCAGCTGACCGAGCAGCAAAAGCAGCTGTTAAAAGAGGTTGAGGAAAGCAGACAGGAAACAATCAGAAGTCTGGCTTTAGTTGAGAGCAATTTAAAAAATATGCTGGAATCCGATATGGTGCAGATTACAGCCGCCTTTGGTTCGCTGACAGCAGAGCTGCAGACGAGAGTGCAGGAGCTTTCCGCCCTTCTGGAAAACAGAATGAACCGGGTTGACCAGAATTTAAGCGGACTGGATAAAAACGTGACCGGGCTCGGCAACAATATTTTCGGTTTAAACGAGAATGTGAACGGCCTGAATGAGAACGTTGACGGCGTTGGCAAAAATGTGGAAAGCTTGTTTACGAGAATCGGTGAGCTGGACAACGGGATGCAGACGAACCTGACGACGCTGCAGCAGACATTTGCCAAGCAGTTCGGAGATCTGAATGTATCTGCCGGACAGAATACGGAAGAGTTGAAATCCTATCTGGAGGAGTTAAACAACGGCCTGAAACAGGATATGAATCAGGTTTTTACATCTGTGAGTAATGGTAAGAAAAAGCTGGCGTCCGCATTGCTCACAAAAGGAGTTTCCACAAACGAGGACGCAACATTTGCCCAGCTGACGGAAGCAATTTTAAACATTGATCAGAAGCTCGTCATTGGCGTGGAAGAGATTCCGGGTACGATCCGTTATCAGTATCATTATCATGTGGATGCTTCCGGCAACCAGCCGCACACGGAAAAGAGCGATACGGCAGGGGGCTGCTATACCGGGACACATGGCCATGTGCATAGCGTGGAGGATGGCTGTTACAAAGAAGAATCCTACCATGTTCACCGGGATGACTGCTCTGGCTATCCGGTCTGGGTGGACTGGGCTCCTGGCGTGGAACCTTACTGGGGGTTTATTTATACCTGCGGGGAGCCTGCAAATGCGACCAGAAGGGTGCTGATCTGCAGCAAGCAGGCGGGTTCAACCGATTACTATGTACCGTCCTGCGGTTTGGCAGATGGACAGATCATCGGAGCAGAAATTGTGTACGATCAGGCGCATGCGCAGGTAAAAGCACAGGAGGAACAGCAGTGCAGAGATGAGCTTGTGAGACTTGCGCTTTCGATGCAGCCTGCCCTTGGAAGCAATACATCTGAAACAGAACAGATCGGAACGGACGCAGACAACATTCCGCCAGCACCGGAGCAGATCGCAGCTGAGGCGGAGCGGAAACGTCAGGAGGAAGCTGCGGCAGAAGCAGAGCGGCGCCAGGAAAGTGAGGGCGAAGTAAAGACAGAAGCAGAGCGGCGCCAGGAAAGCGATGGCGAAGCTGCAGCAGATGCAGACCGGCGCCAGGAAGCCGGAGGTGCACCGAAGTCAGACAGCAGCACAGACAATGTGGGCACATCCAAAGGGGCAGACGTAGACCGGCGGGAGGAGAGTGCAGACGCACCGAAGTCAGACGGCAGCACAGAAAATGTGAATACAACCGCCACGCCCGCTACAGACAGCCAGAAAATATCTGAGGCATCCGAAAATTGATAAAAGAATTGCATAATGACTCTCTTTCTGCTAAAGTAAAGTTTAAACCAAAGTAAAGGGAGATCAGAATATCATGGGAAGTAATGGAGTCATGCTGCTGATTATTATTATCTGTGTCATCCTGTCCGGATATTTTTCAGCAACAGAGACGGCTTTTTCAGCAATCAACAGAGTCAGAATCCGCAATCAGGCAGAAAAGGGAAACAAGAGGGCAGCACTGGTGCTGCAGCTCTCTGACAACTACGACAGCCTGTTGTCGACGATTCTGATCGGTAACAATATTGTCAATATCGGATGTTCTTCTCTGGCGACAATTTTATTTGTAAAGCTTCTTGGAGAAGAGATGGGCGCGGGAATTTCCACGCTGGTGATCACCGTTGTGGTATTGATTTTCGGTGAAATTTCGCCAAAGAGCATCGCAAAAGAATCCCCGGAAAAATTCGCTATGTTTTCCGCACCGATGATCAATGGCCTTCGGATCGTCCTGACACCGATCAACTGGATGTTCGGGCAGTGGAAGAAGCTGTTGTCCTGTCTGTTTAAAACGTCTGGCAGTCAGGGTATTACATCGGAAGAACTGTTTACGATCGTAGAGGAAGCGCAGGAAGAGGGAAGCATTGATAAAGAAGAAGGAAGTCTTCTGCGCAGCGCATTGAGCTTTGACGATCTGGAGGCGGGAGATATTCTGACCCCACGGATCGATATGGAAGGAATCCCTGTGGAAAGTACCCAGGAGGAAGCTGCAGAAGTATTTGCAAATACCGGCTATTCCAGACTTCCGGTTTATGAAGAAACATTGGATCATATCGTCGGCATTTTGTACCATAAGGATTTTTATAATCGGGTTTACGGGACGGATACGAGCATCCGGGAAGTGATGCGTCCGGCACTGTTTACGACAGCAAACCAGAAGATCGATGAGCTGATGCAGGAGCTTCAGAAAAAGAAACTGCATATCGCGATCGTATTGGATGAATTCGGCGGGACGGTTGGCCTGATCACGCTGGAGGATATCCTCGAAGAGTTGGTGGGCGAAATCTGGGACGAACACGACGAGGTCGTTCAGGAGATCGTGCAGATTTCTGAGCGCGAATATAAGTTCAGCGGACGGGCGAGCGTGAAGAAGCTTTTCGACCTGATGGATGAGGAGGATGAATCCGAGGCGGCGACCGTAGGCGGCTGGGTTATGGAACAGTTAAAGAAAATCCCTGCGGTTGGGGACAACTTCGACTATAAAGGTACCCATGTGGAAGTAACTGAGATGGAAGAAAAGCGAGTATTATCCGTGCACGTCATCCTGCCGGAAGAGGAGAAAACGGAGTAAACACGCGCTTCCCACAAAAAGAGACTTCCTGAAGGAGATTTTCTGACAGGGAGCGCTGTGTGCGGCAAAAAGAAGACAACAGGCATCCAGAGCGCTGTTTGAAGCAGCGAACTTCCGGATGCCTGTTTTAACTTATAGAAAACACTTTGTGCAGTCCTACACTTTTTTCTTATAACAGTGCTCTGCAAACTGCAGCAGCTGATAAAGCCCCATCGCAATGATACACAAAAGCAGGATGGATGTAATGAGCATATCCAGCTGCAGTACCTGGCTTCCGTAGATGATCAGATAGCCGAGCCCGTGTCTGGCAGCGAGAAATTCGCCGATCACGACGCCGACTAACGAAAGCCCGATATTGACTTTCATATTGCTTAAAATGACCGGAATGGAAGCGGGCAGGACAACCTTGAAAAAGCAGTCCCGTCTGGTGCCGCCGAGCGTTCGGATCAGGAGAAGCTTTTCAGGATCTGCCTGCAAAAATCCGGTATAAAGGTTGATGATTGCACCGAAGATGGCGACGGAAATGCCGGCGGCGATGATCGTATCCATGCCGGTGCCGAGCCAGACGATCAAAAGAGGGGCGAGCGCGGATTTCGGGAGACTGTTTAAAACGACGAGAAACGGCTCCAAAATTTCAGACAACCGGCGGCTGTACCATAAAAGCGTGGCGGCGGAAAGGCTAACGAGGGCGACGAGAAAAAAACTGATGACCGTTTCAGTCAACGTGATACCGATATGGGTAAACAGGGAACGCTCGGAAACCATGCGGACAAAGCAGGCGACGACACGGGAGGGACTGGAGAAAAAGAAGCTGTCGATGATATGGAAGTCTGCGAACAACTCCCAGACTGTCAGGAAAAGAAGCAGCATAAAAATCCGGGCAAAGTGGACGAAATGATGATGGCGTCTGTGAGCAAGCAGGAAAAGCTGCTGGTCGGACAGTGTTTGGTCAGTTGTTTTCATTGGACAGTTCCTCCCAGATCTGATTAAAAAGCTGTCCGTATTCCGGCGCGCGCCGTGCGGCAAGCGGCGAATGGTCTGCGGCAGTCAGGTGAATGGGAAATTCTGCTTTGACACGGGCGGGGCGGGCAGACAGGATGAGAACGCGATCGGCGAGGCTGATAGCTTCTGCAAGATCGTGAGTGATGAGGATGACGGATTTTTCTGCCTTACGGATCATGGCAGCAATATCGGCGGAAACGGTCAGCCGGGTCTGGTAATCCAGCGCGGAAAACGGCTCATCGAGCAACAGGATATCGGGCTCGAGCGCCATCGTGCGGATGAGGGCAGCCCGTTGGCGCATGCCACCGGAAAGCTGAGACGGCTTTTTATATTGAAATTCCAGAAGCCCGTAGTCGGAGAGCATCCTGCGAACGCGTTCCAGGTTCCTGACGGTATCCTTGTGGGCGATTTCCAGTCCGAGCGTAACATTTTGCCAGACGTTTCGCCATTCAAATAAAAGATCGTGCTGCAGCATGTAGCCGATGCCGGGCTGATGACCATTTTCCCCATAAAACGTGATGCCGCCGCTGCCCGGGGTGAGCAAGCCGGCGATCAGGGACAAAATCGTGGATTTGCCGCAGCCGCTGGGACCGACAATCGCCAGAAATTCTTTGCGGTAAAGGCAGAAGGAAACCCGATCCAGGGCGGGCGTTTCGCCGTTTAGGGTGTGGTAGGAATAGGACAGTTCCTGTGCTTTTAAAAGGACAGAGTCCATAAGCTTTTCCCTTCTTTCTGGCAGGATTGCCCTGAAACTGGGTTCTTTTGCAGGCTATCCTGACATGATCTGCTTTATCATATGCGGAAGCTGCTGCAATTGCGCATCGATGTTGCATAGCAATGACATATCTGCCCATGGATTCGACAAAATATTTTTACTTTATTGCAATAAAGTAAAAAATATGATACTATCTGATATAAATCTGAAATGGAAACACAATTTCCAATCGGATGAATGGCAACAGCCATCAACCGGAGCAATCTGGATGAAAACAGGAGAGGAGAATTGAAAAAATGAGTGAGAAGCTGAAAGTTGGCATTCTGGGTGGAACTGGCATGGTAGGTCAGCGGTTTATTTCACTGCTGGAAAACCATCCCTGGTTCGAAGTGGCTGCCATTGCAGCAAGCCCCCGTTCCGCAGGCAAGACCTACGAAGAGGCAGTCGGCGGCAGATGGAAAATGGACACACCCATGCCGGAAGCGGTAAAGAACCTGATCGTATTAAACGTTAACGATGTGGAGCATGTAGCATCTCAGGTTGATTTTGTATTCAGCGCTGTCGATATGACAAAGGACGAGATCAAAAAGATCGAGGAAGCCTATGCAAAGACAGAAACACCTGTTGTTTCCAATAACTCCGCACACCGCTGGACACCGGATGTCCCGATGATGGTTCCGGAGATCAATCCGGAGCATGCGGCAGTTATCGAATCTCAGAAAAAAAGACTCGGTACCAAGAGAGGCTTCGTTGCTGTAAAACCGAACTGCTCGATTCAGAGCTATGCGCCTGTCCTGACTGCGTGGAAAGAGTTCGAGCCCTATGAAGTGGTTGCTACGACCTATCAGGCGATTTCCGGCGCGGGTAAGACCTTTGCAGACTGGCCGGAGATGGTGGGAAATATCATCCCTTATATCGGCGGCGAGGAAGAGAAGAGCGAAAAGGAGCCGCTGCGTCTTTGGGGCAAAGTGGAGGACGGCGTGATCGTTCCGGCACAGAGCCCGGTTATCACCTGCCAGTGTATTCGTGTGCCTGTTTTAAACGGACATACCGCAGCTGTGTTTGTGAAGTTTAAGAAAAAGCCTACCAAGGAAGAGTTAATCGATCGTCTGGTTCATTTTTCCGGCGAGCCGCAGAGACTGGAGCTTCCCAGCGCGCCCAAGCAGTTCATTCAGTATCTGGAGGAGGATAACCGCCCTCAGGTTGCTCTGGATGTCAATTATGAAAACGGCATGGGAATTTCGGTTGGCCGTCTGAGAGAGGATACGGTTTACGACTGGAAGTTTGTTGGCTTATCCCACAATACGGTCCGCGGAGCAGCGGGCGGCGCAGTGCTTTGTGCAGAGCTGCTCAAAGCACAGGGATATATCACAAAGAAATAAAAGAGAGACATACAGCAGAAAACGACGGGAGGTAGAAGCTACCTCCCTTTCGCTGCTTTGCAGGACAGAGGTGTATGGCAAAAAAGTTATTTATCGCAGAGAAACCGAGTGTGGCCCAGGAGTTTGCAAAAGCGCTGAAATATCAGATGAGCCGCAGGGATGGTTATCTGGAATCGGAAGAGGCGATTGTGACCTGGTGCGTTGGTCATCTGGTTACGATGAGCTATCCGGAAGTGTACGATATCAAGTATAAAAAATGGTCGGTCGATACGCTGCCGTTTATCCCGGAAACTTTTAAATATGAAGTGATTTCGAGCGTCAAAAAACAGTTCGATATCGTCAGCTCGCTGTTGAACCGTCCGGACGTCGATACAATTTACGTCTGTACAGACTCCGGGAGAGAGGGAGAGTATATTTACCGACTTGTGGAGCAGGAAGCGAACATTCACGGAAAAAAGCGCCGCAGGGTCTGGATTGATTCTCAGACGGAGGAAGAGATTTTGCGCGGGGTGCGGGAGGCAAAGGATTTGTCGGAATATGATAATCTGGCGAACGCAGCTTACCTGCGCGCCAAGGAAGATTATCTGATGGGCATCAATTTTTCCCGTGCGTTGACTTTAAAATACGGCAGCCATGTCAAAAACTACTTGCGCCGCGACCGTGCGGTGATTTCAGTTGGCCGTGTAATGACCTGTGTATTGGGCATGGTCGTCAATCGGGAACGCGAAATCCGTTCGTTTGTAAAAACGCCTTTTTACCGTGTGACGGGAGCCTTTGGGATTCCGATGGGCGACGGAAAGGAAAAGCCGTTCGAGGGAGAATGGCGCGCAGTAGAGGGAAGTGCCTGGAACCTTTCGCCGCTTTTATATAAAGAAAACGGATTTTCGGAAAAAAAAGATGCCGAGGCACTGATGGAAAAGCTGGGTGCAGTTTTGCCGAGCGGCGCGATGTCCCCCGGATTTTCAGGCGCTTTTCTGGAAAAATGTGAAAAAAAGAAAGAACAGAAAAATCCGCCGCTGTTATATAATCTGGCGGAGCTGCAAAATGATTGCTCCCGGATGTTTAAGATCAGTCCGGATGAAACGCTCAAAATCGCGCAGGAGCTTTATGAAAAAAAACTGACGACCTATCCGAGAACGGATGCTCGTGTTTTATCCAGCGCAGTTGCAAAGGAAATCCATAAAAATATCGGCGGACTTCGCAATTTCGCTCCGGTCAGTGCATACGCAGTGCAGATTCTGGAAGAAAATAGTTATCAGAAAATTGCAAAAACCCGTTATGTCAACGACAAACAGATCACGGATCATTATGCGATTATCCCGACCGGACAGGGCTTTTCGGCGCTGCGGAGTCTTTCTCCCGCGTCGGCAAAGGTCTATGAAGTGATTGCAAGACGTTTTCTGAGCATCTTTTATCCGCCGGCGATTTCCCAGAAGGTATCGCTGACGGTGCTTGTAAAATCCCAGCAGCTGCCGCAGGGTGAACGCTTTTTTGCTTCGTTTAAGGTGCTGACGCAGGAAGGGTATCTGGGCGTCAGCCGCCCATCCTTTTTCAGCTCCAAAAAAGAAGAAAAAGAGGAGAAAAACGGAGAGGAAGAGGAATTTTCCTGCGACGAGGCATTTTTAAAGGTGTTACAGACTATGAAAAAAGGAGAACAGCTTCCGCTGCATTCTCTTTCTATCAAAGAAGGCGAAACCTCGCCGCCGAAGCGCTATAATTCCGGCTCGCTGATCCTGACAATGGAAAATGCGGGACAGTTTATTGAGGACGAAGAGCTGCGGGCACAGATCAAGGGCAGCGGCATCGGAACCTCTGCGACGCGTGCGGAAATCTTAAAAAAGCTTGTCACGATCGAGTATCTGGCGTTGAATAAAAAGACGCAGACGATCACGCCGACGCTGATGGGCGAAATGATTTACGATGTGGTTTCAGATTCGATCCGACCACTGTTAAACCCCGCGCTGACTGCCAGCTGGGAAAAAGGGCTGACCGGTGTTGCGGAGGGGACGATTACATCCGGAGAATATATGGATAAACTGGATGATTTTGTACGCAGGAGGACGAATATCGTTAAACAGCTGCACAATCAGTCCATCTTATATCAGCAGTTCGATGCGATAGCCGGTTTTTACCAGAAAAAAGAAACCGCACCGGCTGTCAAAAAAGCAGGAACAGCAAAAAAAAGGACAGAAAAGAAAGAAAATGCGGAAGGCTAGGGCTTTTCTGCAAAACGTTCGCCGCATTCAGGCGGCAGAAACAGGAGGAAAAAGAAGATGGAAGCAATGAAGATCAGAAACCTGTACAATCTGGAAGAAACAATCGCTGCACCGCTTTTGGAGCAGTATGAGTATCCGTGGGAGGTTCTGCCCTATATCAAGGAATTCATCAAAGCGCTCGGGAACGCTCTGCCGGAGGATCGCTTCGAAAAAAGAGGAGAGGATATCTGGGTGGCAAAAAGCGCGACTGTTGCGCCGACTGCCTGCTTAAACGGTCCCTGTATCGTGGATGAGGAAGCGGAAATCCGACATTGCGCGTTTGTCAGAGGCAGCGCAATCATCGGAAAAGGCGCAGTTGTCGGTAATTCTACTGAGTTAAAGAACGTCATTCTGTCCAATAAAGTGCAGGTTCCGCATTATAATTACGTCGGGGACAGCATTTTAGGTTATAAGGCACATATGGGTGCAGGTTCCATCACTTCGAATGTAAAAAGCGACAAGACTCTGGTTGTTGTCAAATCTGCAGAAGAAAACATCGAAACCGGTCTGAAAAAATTCGGCGCGATGCTGGGCGACTGCGTGGAGGTCGGCTGCAACAGCGTGTTAAATCCGGGAACGGTAATCGGAAGACATACGAACGTTTATCCGCTTTCGCGGGTGCGCGGATTTATTCCGGAAAACAGTATTTTCAAAGATCAGGAACATATCGTATTAAAGGAAGACAGGGGCTGACCCCTGCCTTTTCTTTTTTAAATTTAATTGTGCTTTTCTGAAAGTTGATTTCATGCCCGCATGAAAATCGGCTTTCAGGCAAGCAGGAAGGGCGCATGGGAACGATTGTGATAGCAGAATAGAAAAAGTGCTTGACGAAGCAGTGCCTGCGGTGTATAGTTTACTCAATGGATTAACGCTTGCACGCGTTAAAGCGTAAAAAGCAATTATGAGGAGGAACGGAAAATGAAAAAGTTAGCGGCAATTTCCCTTGTGCTGGCAATGACCGCGGCATCTTTGGCTGGCTGCGGCTCGACAGCAAACACTGCTGCACCGGCAGAAAGTGAAGCGGCAGAAACCCCTGCAGCAACAACAGAGGAGACAACAGATACAGCAGCGGATACGGTAGCAGCAGATGGCAAGGTGTATAACATTGGTATCTGTCAGCTGGTACAGCACGAAGCGCTGGATGCAGCAACCCAGGGCTTTCAGGATGCACTGACAGAACTGCTGGGTGAGGAAAATGTGAAGTTTGATCTGCAGAATGCTTCCGGTGATTCCGCAACCTGTGCAACGATCGTCAACCAGTTTGTATCTTCTGATGTTGACCTGATTCTGGCAAATGCAACGGCCCCTCTGCAGGCAGCAGCGGCAGCTACCAATGAGATCCCGATTCTGGGAACCAGCGTTACAGACTATGCGACAGCACTTTCCATCGATGACTGGACAGGCGTAACCGGCACAAACATTTCCGGTACTTCCGATCTGGCTCCGCTGGATCAGCAGGCGGACATGCTGCATGAGCTGTTTCCGGATGCAAAAAATGTCGGTATCCTGTATTGCTCTGCAGAAGCGAATTCTTCTTATCAGTCCAATACCATTCAGAAATATTTAAAGGATTACGGCTATGAATGCACAGAGTATACCTTTGCAGACTCTAATGATATTGCATCGGTTGTAAATAATGCAGTTGCAGCAAGTGATGTCCTTTATATTCCTACCGACAATACAGCAGCATCGAACACCACGATTATTCAGAACATCTGTCAGCCTGCAGGCATTCCGATCATCACCGGCGAGGAAGGCATCTGCTCCGGCTGCGGTGTAGCAACGCTGTCCATCAGCTATTATGACCTTGGCTATAAAACCGGCGAGATGGCATATGAAATTCTGGTAAACGGTGCGGATGTATCTCAGACAGCAGTTGAGTTTGCTCCGAATGTAACCAAGAAATATAATGTAGCAAACTGTGAGGCGCTCGGTATTACCGTGCCGGATGATTATGTGGCAATTGAGTAATCGCAAGTCACTGTGAGGGTTTGCAGAGCGTTGAGGAGGGAGAAATTCCTCTTCAGCGCTTTTTGTCGATTTTTTATGGAACGACTAAAAAAGTATCAGCGAGGAAACCAGGACTGCCGATATTTGAAAAATAAAAAAGTGTACTGGAGGAGGAAGCAGTGAATATTGTAGCATTGTTTAACGCGCTGCCGGGGGGCTGCGCACAGGGGCTGATCTGGGGAATCATGGCGATTGGCGTATTTATTACCTATAAGATTCTGGATCTGGCAGATCTGACCGTAGACGGCACGATGTGTACCGGAGGTGCAGTCTGTGTTGTGATGATGATGAATGGGCATTCTGTTGGATTTTCCCTGTTCTGCGCGTTTATCGCAGGCATGCTGGCTGGTCTGGTAACGGGCATTTTCCATACGACGATGGGAATTCCGGCGATTCTGGCTGGAATTTTAACTCAGCTCGGTTTATATTCCATCAATTTAAGAATTATGGGCAACAAGTCCAACATAGCGATCAGCACAGATAAATATGGTGTGCTGGTATCCCTGCGTTACATTAAGAATGTTGTGTTTTACAAAAATACGCTGTTTGTTGTAGCAATTGTGATCGTTGTACTGATCGGGGTTTTATACTGGTTTTTCGGTACGGAATTGGGCTGTTCCATCCGCTCCACAGGCTCCAATCAGAACATGTCCCGTGCACAGGGCATCAATACAGACATGACAAAGATCATCGGCCTGATGCTTTCCAATGGCATCGTGGCACTTTCCAGCGGCCTTTTGGCGCAGTATCAGGGCTTTGCGGACATCAACATGGGACGCGGTGCGATCGTAATCGGTCTGGCTGCGGTCATCATCGGCGAAGTCGTATTCGGCAAAATCAGCCGCAACTTTGCATTCAGTCTGCTGACAGTAGCGCTTGGATCCATTATTTATTACTTAGTTCTGCAGGTTGTTTTGTGGTTTGGCTTAAATTCTAATGATTTGAAGCTTTTGTCAGCGATCGTTGTAGCAGTATTTCTGGCAATTCCTTATATGAAGCGCAAATACTTTTCCAAACCTGTTAAAAAGGGAGGTGCCAGACGTGCTTGACTTAAAATCCATTAGTAAAACTTTTAATGCGGGGACAGTAAATGAGAAAACCGCACTGAATAACCTTTGTCTCCATTTAAATGATGGAGATTTCGTAACGGTGATCGGTGGAAACGGCGCCGGAAAATCTACCATGCTGAATGCGGTTGCAGGTGCGTGGCCGGTTGATGAGGGCACGATTGAGATCGGCGGCGTCAATGTCACAAAGCTTCCGGAATATAAGCGTGCAAAGTATTTGGGGCGCGTGTTTCAGGATCCGATGACCGGAACAGCAGCCAGTATGCAGATTGAAGAGAATATGGCGCTTGCGGCGAGAAGAGGGCTGAGCCGTACCTTGAAAAAAGGAATCAGCAGCAAAGAACGGGAATTTTACAGGGAGCGCCTGGCAGAGCTGGGACTGGGGCTGGAGGATCGTATGACCTCCAAAGTTGGTCTGCTTTCTGGTGGTCAGAGACAGGCACTGACACTTCTGATGGCTACCCTGAAAAAACCGCAGCTTCTGCTTTTGGATGAGCATACAGCGGCACTGGATCCCAAAACAGCTGCAAAGGTACTGGAGGCAACAGACCGGATTGTTGGACAGGACAACCTGACGACTCTGATGATCACCCACAACATGAAGGATGCAATTGCACACGGCAATCGCCTGGTTATGATGTATGAAGGACATATTATCTATGACGTGGCAGGGGAAGAAAAGAAAAAGCTGCATGTATCAGATCTTCTGGAGAAGTTTGAACAGGCCAGCGGCGGCAGTTTTGCAAATGACAGAATGATTTTATCCTGATTATTTTTGAATCCAAAGGTTTTACCTCTGTGTTTTGTAAAAAATACTGGATTTTTGACGAAAAGTATGAGAAAATAGCATCAGCGTACAGCTGGTGCTTTTTTCATGGAGATCTGCTTCGGATCTCTTATATGGAAGAAAGCTTTGCGCCTTTTTGGTGTGCCTGCTGACGAAAATTTCATCCATTAGACGAAAGGAGATAACACATGATTTATTCACACGAAGTAGAACAGATGTGTCCGGTAGCACAGGGCGTTAACCATGGCTGTGCTCCCATCCCGGAAGAAGCAAAATGGGTAAAAGCCAAAGAGATCAAGGACATATCCGGTCTGACTCATGGTGTTGGCTGGTGTGCACCTCAGCAGGGTGCCTGCAAACTGACACTGAACGTTAAGGAAGGTATTATTCAGGAAGCACTGGTAGAGACCATCGGATGTTCCGGTATGACTCATTCTGCTGCTATGGCTGCAGAAATTCTTCCTGGCAGAACTATTCTGGAGGCTCTGAACACTGACCTTGTATGTGATGCGATCAATACAGCTATGAGAGAGCTGTTCTTACAGATCGTTTATGGTCGTACACAGTCCGCATTCTCTGAAGAAGGTCTGCCGATCGGCGCAGGTCTGGAGGATCTGGGCAAGGGCTTAAGAAGCCAGGTTGGTACTATGTATGGTACCCTGAAGAAAGGCCCTCGTTACCTTGAAATGGCTGAAGGTTATGTAACCGGTATCGCTTTGGATGCAGACGATCAGATCATCGGCTACAAGTTTGTAAACTTCGGCAAGATGACAGACTTTATGAAGAAGGGCGATGACGCTCAGACAGCATATGAGAAAGCATCCGGTCAGTATGGTCGTGTGGATGATGCTGTAAGAATCATCGATCCCAGACAGGAATAAAAGGAGGAGGTAACGAAGCATGGCATTATTTGAGTCTTATGAAAGAAGAATTGACAAGATTAACGCTGTTTTAAATAGCTACGGAATTGCTTCCATCGAAGAAGCTGAAAAAATCACCAAAGATGCCGGCCTGGATGTTTACAATCAGGTAAAGAAAATCCAGCCCATCTGTTTCGAGAACGCTTGCTGGGCTTACACTGTAGGTGCAGCGATCGCAATCAAGAAAGGCTGCAGAAGAGCAGCTGACGCAGCAGCAGCAATCGGCGAAGGACTGCAGGCTTTCTGTATCCCCGGTTCCGTTGCTGATCAGCGTAAAGTAGGTCTTGGCCATGGTAATCTGGGCAAGATGCTGCTGGAAGAAGAAACAGACTGCTTCTGCTTCCTGGCAGGTCATGAGTCCTTTGCAGCAGCAGAGGGTGCTATCGGTATTGCTGAGAAGGCAAACAAGGTTCGTAAGAAACCTCTGCGCGTTATCCTGAACGGTCTTGGCAAGGATGCTGCACAGATCATTTCCAGAATCAACGGCTTTACTTATGTAGAGACTGAGATGAACTATTACACCGGCGAGCTGAAGGAAGTATTCCGGAAATCTTATTCCGAAGGCCTTCGTTCCAAGGTTAACTGCTACGGCGCAAACGACGTAACAGAAGGTGTTGCAATCATGTGGAAAGAGGGCGTAGACGTTTCCATTACCGGTAACTCCACCAACCCGACCAGATTCCAGCATCCTGTTGCAGGTACCTACAAGAAGGAATGTGTAGAGAAGGGCAAGAAGTACTTCTCCGTAGCTTCCGGCGGCGGTACCGGCCGTACCCTGCATCCCGATAACATGGCTGCAGGTCCTGCTTCTTATGGCTTCACAGATACACTTGGCCGTATGCACTCCGATGCGCAGTTCGCAGGTTCTTCCTCTGTACCCGCACACGTTGAGATGATGGGTCTGATCGGTATGGGCAACAACCCGATGGTTGGCGCTACTGTAGCTGTAGCTGTTTCCGTTGAGGAAGCTGCTAACGCTGGCAAGTTCTAAGAAATCCAGTAAAATCAAGGGTTGTTCAGTGTGTGGATATGTCAAAATCGTTAGAAATTTGTGCGCGTAATACACAAACAATACACACACAATACACAAGCAATACACAAAAAATGGGCTATCCTGTGGTCGTAAAACCGGCAGCAGGATAGCCCTTTTTTAGTCCCATTCGGCGTCAATGGATTCGTATTCGATGTCCGCGCCGTCGTAGGAAATTAAGGATACAGCACCTTCGTAATCGCTGTAAGGTCTGTGGGTGTAAACTTCTTCAGTGATGTCGGTGATCTTATGTCCGACGATGGCTTTCAACAGGTTATTGTCCATCTTGTAATGCTTTGCGCAGGAAATGAATGTATGGCGTGCTTCGTGCGGAGTATGTACGGTTCCGATCCGGGACATAACCTTTTTGAAGCGTCCCCGATACTGATCGTAGGTCATAAGCTGCCCCTGTTCGTTTGGAAACAAGAATTCATTTTCCGGGTTGTAGTGATCCTGTACGATGGGGCGGATCATCGGATGAATCGGAACCATGCGGTCAGTTCCGGCTTCCGTTTTCATGCCGCCCTTGATCCGCCAGCGAGCCAGATCAACGTTTTTGGTTTCGATCAGCAGAACTTCTGACGGGCGGAATCCGGTATAAACGGAAAACAGGATCATGTCCGTAACCCCAAAGCTGCGGAGCTTCCAGAGCTGTTGCACTTCGCTGTTTTTGAACGGCACACGCTGCGACTTGTCCCGCTTGCCGACTTTCTGGACGAATAGAGCGCTGTAGTCTTTGTTCACGATATCATGTGTCATAGCGTATTTGTACATGAGGTTGAAAAGTGATTTCATACGGCTTTTCGTCGCTTCCCCGACATCTGCATCATTTATGACGCCCTGCAGATGAGTAACACGCAGATCACGCATGGGCACAGCGTAGATCGGTTCGCAATATTTATAGGCTGCTTTGTAACTGCGGGCGCTGGAATCATTCTTCAGCGTGGCATAGTATTCTTTCGACCACATGGTGTAAACATCAGAAAAGGTGCTGGAAGACACGCTGATATCATAAGGATTCGAATTGTAGTCTGCCAGTGCCTGCAATGCTTCCTGACGGGTGGGGTAGTAACCGATGGTTTCATATTTTTGTGTTGGGATACCGGATTCCGGGTCTACATCCCATCCAGCCGTTTTTCTTGCACGCCAGGGATTCCGGCGTTTCCCGGAAAGCTTGTGAACGGAGCCATAACCGTTTGGTAAACGCATGATATTCCCTCCTTTTTGGTATAAAAAATACACCTATGCAGGTGCAGGCATGTGTGATATAATTTCTTTGCGTTTGGAGATTATACCGGCCGCCTGGCCTGCATAGTTTCTGGGATTGTCCCGGTGTTGGTAGCACCGGGGCTTTTCTTTTGTTAACAAAAATATCTGATTTCGCCGAAGTACGTTTTCCAAAGGGAGAGGACATCTGCATTTCGTGCTTCAATCATTCTCATAATATTTCGAAGTGTTTTAGGGGGAATATGAGAATTATTGTTGCAAAGCAAACAATGTCCGGTGCTGGTAATCCAGATTTTAGTGGCATTTGCAGTAGGCGAACCTTCCGCAACATGGACATGTACGGGTTCAAGAGGTTCATTCTCATTTGTCCAGAAATATATCCAGTATGATCCCATTCTAAAAACCTGAGGCACTGTCAAAACCTCCCTCCTGAGAAAATTCCATAATCAGGTGAGCAGTAGACCGGATAATTTCCTCAAATTTTTTTAAATCTTCATCAGAATACTGATAAACATCTTCCCATTTGTATTCGGGCAGCCAGCAGGTGGCATGACGGAAACAGCATTTTGCATCAGGAGTTTCGATATATACCTTGACGCGTCCATCGGGTTTCATTTCTGAGTGAACAATTTCAGTATCATCGTTCAGCGTCATAAAGGGGTACATCATAAAAAATCACATCCTTTCAGTTATTCAATAAATCAGCGATACAGATCACCAAATCAGCGTAAATTCCAGCGGCAACCGGTTGATCGAACAGATAGATCATCGGAGCTGCATCTTCTTCGTAATGATACACGGTGGTACGTTGCTTCGCAGGATCGACGATCCAGTATTCCCGGACGCCGGCACCGGAATAGATCGTGTTTTTGATGGAGTAATCCATCCGGCGGCTGGACGGCGATACAATTTCCACGATCCAGTCCGGCGCGCCGCTGCACCCTTTGTCTGTGAGCTTGCTGTGGTCGCAGATAACGGATATATCCGGTTCAACCCAGTCTTCATCGTCTGCGTCCAAATTGACAGCAAATGGGGCAGGATAGACCTGACAGGAGCCGTGATGATCGGCGATGTATTGACCGATTACACGGGTAAACTGGGATACGAGCCGCTGATGGATCCGGCTGGGCGGAGCCATGTTATAAAGCTGGCCATCGATTAGCTCTGCGCGTTCGCCGTCCGGCAGGTTCCAGTAGTCTTCAGATGTGTATGTGTGCTGTTTCGGTAAAGGCATAGACAAGACCTCCTTTCGTGATCAGCCATAGTTAAGCATTCTTCTATAATAAAAAGACCCCGGTACCGAAGGACACCAGAGTACATTCCAAAATGACCATACTGTAGGAATATATCGGTGTCAAGAAAAAATGTATAACTGTGGATATTGCGTGGATAAAATATGGTGCGCATTTCCAACTGGCGACAATTTATCACCAGTTTCAAGTTGTGCGCCTGTTTAAAATTTCCGTCTTAATTCTACAACCTTTCCAATGATATGGACTGGTTTGTCTGGATAGAATTTTTAACAAGTGATATTCGGCTGCTGATTTCATATTGTAACTCTGTTCTTGAGTAAAGTTAGACAGCTCGTTTCTTGTTAAAAATCTAAGCGGGATAGATAAGCTTCGATTTCATCTTTTATATGTAAAAGAGAGACGGATGGTTCGACAGCGATTGAGGTTCTTTGCAATTCTTCAATAACTTCCGGATGTTCATTTTCTATTTCTTCAACTAGAGCTGCTTTTCGCATGCTCTTTTTGTGATTAGGTGGAAGATAGTACAATAACTGATCCTTGGTAAAAGAATCTAAAAAAGCACGGGTGTTTGAGCTTGGTTGTATTAGTTGTAAATCCAGTAACCTTTTTAGGGACAAAGATTTTTCAAGCACAACGGCTTCGTCTTCAGAAAATATATTGTAAACAGTTTCGTAATAGCTTTTGGGCACAGAACGAAAACGCTCTTTAAAATCGGCCATAGTGATAGCATGCATTCCTTCAGGGAGTTTTGAAACCCCGTCCATAAAAAATAGGTCAAATTCATAGGCAAGACGATACATATGTTTGCAAGGTAGATGACGACGATAGAAATCCGTACAACTACAATCGCAAAGAGTGGTGGTGTAATCGCAGGATGACCCTCTGAATGTTCCGGATCCATCTATAGGATTGAGAGAAAGAGGGGTATAGTTTGCTGCTTTAGCGCGTTTTTGTCTTTGCAACTGCTGATCTTCTTGATGCAAAGAGTTTTCCCATAAATTCCATTGTTGCAACAAGGTATCATTATTGTGTCTGGCAACATACAAATAGCGGTCACAAAGAGGGTTTCCGTTATCATCTGTTGGAATAGAATATAAAATTTTTTGGCTTTTTTCTAATTCAGCGTTCTTTTGGCATAAGGAAGTTTGCAAAGTCGCAATAGTATTTTTAAGAGAATTTATTTCATCTATCAGCTCTTGATTATGGGATTGAAGAGCATCGATGGTATTATACAGTTTTTTGGATCTTCCAAACATAGTAACCTCCGACAATACAAAGTAGATTCATTTAGAATCTGAATAAATTAAGCTATGAGTTGATATATTTACATAACCACTCTTGTGATCTGTATAGATAATCAATATCTATAGGTTTTAAATGAGAAAGCAATTCTAATACAAAACCACTTTTTGATTATAGAACTTTATTTCATTCTCAATGCAATCAAATTTTTTTGATATCCAATAGCTCTTGCAACCTGGTCTATGGTGCAGTCCTGATACTCCAAAAGCAATTCGTCTGGAATCAGAAGTTCTAAAGCAAATTTGTTCGCTTCGATCTCGTATTTATCAACGGACAGATAAGTATATTTTGTCAAAAACGGTGTGTTTGCATCCAGATGAAGCGGGACATGGCCGAGCTCATGCGTACATGCAAAGCGCTGTTCTGATTCGGATAAAGAGATTATTTAAGTGTATTTCCTCATGACGGAAATATATGGTTCAAAGAAAATAAAATAGTTGTCTATTTCTGTATAGATTCCATACTTGCGTCGGAAGGATTCCAGAGCATCTTTCAGAAAATCTTCTGTCACATTCAGATAATCAGCCATTTCATAAAGAGATTTACAGCCAGATTCAAAGGCTTTGACGATACCGATAAGACCGATACATTCATTATATGCCCATGTCCTAGCATGCAGTTCTTGTTTTGCGTTCACAACATTCTGCTGGTCAAGGATATTACCGGTAGTCGTGTAATGATGCCCAAGTTCCTCGGCCAAGACACAGGCTTTCTCTGTGGTTGTTGCTATATTTTTTCGGATAGCAATGCGATTTCCACTGATAAGTCCATCATTATTTATGAGAGGCTTTTCTTTTACAATGAGGTTGGACATATCAGCTTCTATTAACAAATCTTCGTATAACAAAGGTTCACTCCCATTCGGAATCGTTATTCATAATATCATCATCGTGCGCCTGACCATCCGTAGTCTGCTGGATATCAGACCTTGCGTGCGCAGCTTCGGTTTTTGGGGCAGTAGCTGCAGAAGAAAAAGGCTGGATAGCCTGATTGGTGTATTTTTTATCTAAAGTAAGAAGCCTGACATGTTCAGCGGCAGTTTCTTTACCGATGGCATTTAATTGGTTATAGTAGGTCATTATTGCTGATTTATGATCAGGAATGGGGGTAGATGTGATTGATACCTTTTCATGTTTAGGAACATCAAAACCCATAAGCCAGATAGGATTCACTTGAAAATAGCTTGCCATAAGTTGAATGGTGGTAACTTTAGCAGCCATCTGTCCGCTCATGTATCTGGAAATAGTAGGAGAGCTTAAAGAAAATCTTTCTGCCATAGAATAAGTAGTTTCATTGTACTCTTCCATGAGCTGGGTCAGTCTGTTTCCAAATTTCTCTTTATTTACAGTCTTTTTTGTCATTGCGCACCACCTTTCTAAGCTGAATATATCATATTGTGTTACGAAAAGCAATAACAATAATATGAAAATAAATAAAAACGTTACGAAACGTATTGACAGACGAAAAATACGGTGCTATATTCAAGATGTTACGAAACGCAGCAAAGAAAGAAGGTGATAGATTGAAAAAGAAGAAAAAATATCCTGTGCTTTATGACCTCAAGGGGCTGATTAGAAGTCGAGGTAAAACGTACAGATCGTTAAGTGAAGAGACGGGAATGAGCGTTGATTCACTGAATAATAAGCTTAATGGATATTCGCCGATTGATTCAGATGATGTGGAGGTATTGGTACGCGCATTAGAAATTAGACCTGATACAGAGAATATTATTAAATTTTTTTTGCCAAATTTGTTGCGAAACGCATCAAACGGCGATTCGGATTAAGCGCAAAGGAGGTATTACAGATGTATGAAGAGGAGAGAAGATGTGTAAGACGGCTGAACAAATGCCTCGAAAAATACTGGATGGCACAAGGAGTGCCAGAGTAATTCAGGTAATTGAAACCAAAGCAGATAGAGGTTTTGGAACAAAACAAGACCCAGTAAGAGAAGTGACTCAATACTGGGACTTGGATGGAAAACTCTTGGCAGAGGTTGATACGATTGATCGCTTAAAAATGGGAGATATCGAAGAGTCGATAGATCCATATTTAGGGAAATCAATAAGTAAATCAAGATAGCAGGAGGTGATGCACTGTGGAACATTTTAATGCTATAGAAGCGAACATAGCACAGATGAAATATTGTAAAAAAAATAATCTTCCGCATTTTGCACCGGAACAGTATTGCTGGAAATGCAATCAAGACATTTATGGGAAAAAAGGTAAAACAGTAAGATCAATGAGCCATAAATGGATAAACGGAATCAGTGTTGAAAAGGCAGGAAGCACCTTTATCACAGGATGCCCGTTTTGTAGTTGGTCGTATTGCGATTGAATTCAGCGAAAAATTGCCACAACGTGCGTGGTTAGAGTGAAAGTAAAAGCGTCACAGTGACGTATGGCTTTCGAGAAATTCAAAGGAGACACAATATGACAGAGTTTGGACGCAGGCTGAAAGCCGTTATCCGGGAAAAGGGGCTGAGCCAAACACAGGTCTGCAGCATGACCGGGAAAAGCAAAGCGTCGATCAGCCAATACATTTCCGGTACGCAGCTTCCGCCGGAGAAGACGCAGACAGAAATTGCAGTGGCGCTTGGGCTGGATGTTGATTATTTCAACCCGCAGCCCGTCATTTCGCAGGATGAAGCCGGGGATGCAGAGCATGTGAACCGGATTCAGGGACTGAAACCGATCATCAGAATTTCAGTGGAAGAAGCAGCAGAGCTTATGAGGGCAAGCCCACAGACAATCCGTAAAGGGTTGGAGCAGGGGAAATATCCGTGGGGATATTCCGTGAAAACATCAGAAACAAAGCACACCTATCTTATCAATTTACAGCGTCTGATTGAGATTGAAAAAATCGAACACGTTTGATGGAACAGGAGAAAGCAAAGGAAAAATCAGTTATGACAGCAGCTGAAAGACGGGGATGGAATATGAAAGAGAAAATGGAATCTTTAATTCGTGAAACAGTGAAAAATGCGTTTGAGCTGTATGACGTTCCAGATCATGCGGCGGACAGCGCTGCTGTCTGGGTGATGACGGGAATCGCAAAAGAGATCGAAGAAATGGAGAAAAGTTCGGATAAGAAAAACGATCGAGAAGGATGGGGAGGATAAGACTTTGAAAAATAAAGGATTGGCAGCAGTCATGCTGGCGGTATCCATCATGTCAGCAGGACAGAACGTATACGCGGCGGAGCTTCCATATGAAACGCCGGATGAAATCGCCGAAGAGGAATACTGGGACAGCCTGGAGCTACTGGCGCTCTGCGTGGAGGCGGAAGCCGGCAACCAGACTCTGGAAGGAAAACGGCTGGTGGCAGCAGTTGTTTTAAACCGTGTGGAAGATCCGGACTGGCCGGACGACATTACGGCAGTGATTACCCAGAAGCATCAGTTCACGTCCTGGGAAAATGGGGCGATTGAGCGGGTATGGGAGGCGGCAGACAGCAGCTATATGGCGGTAAAGCTGGAGCTGGAGCATAGATCCCGGAAGGATATCTATTATTTTACCGCCGGAGGTTATGGAAAGTATGGGACACCGCTGTTTCAGTGCGGCGATCACTACTTTTCCGGAAAGTGAGGACAAATGAAAAAAAGAATTGACTGGTCAGATGTATATATGGCAATCGGAGCAGCGATGATCCCGATCGCACTCATCCTGTACGAATTCGGCCTGATGTGGCTGCCGTCGGCAATGCTGCTTAGCTCAAGCATCGCTTTTGCGCTGGGGATTATGAACTGGGAGCGCGAGGAAAAAGAAAAACAGAGACGCCGGGACAGGGCGCGTAGAAAGTACGAGGAAATCGTCTGAAAGGAATGACATGTTAAACGAGAAGGAAGTGGCCGGAAAGCTGAATGCCCTGGCGGCAGAGTTCCGGACGCTGATGGAACATAAGGAATACGCGAAAGCGAAGAATCGGTATGACACGGCGCTGAATATCGCAGTTGCGCTGGAGCTGCCGGAGCATACAAAAGAGGAATTGTTTGGAAAACGGGACGATTCGGGGCATTTGACGGAAAACGGATTGTTCTCGCATGAGCTTGTCCAGAAAGCCTATTACATGGTGGCGATAAAAGGACAGGAGACAGGATAAAAAAGGGCAAAGAAAAGGCATGTGCTCCAACACATGCCAGCCGCCGAAGTGGCGATCAATAAACCTAGATATAGGATACCACTCCGGAATAAAAAAAGCAAGAAAAATGCGGAAAACAACCGCATTTCGAGCTTGATAAAACTATTAAGGATAGGGCAGGGAAACCGGAGATGGCATATACAAAAGTGGTGATACGGACGCGGCACGGGGATGTCGTAAGCGAATATCATTCGGCGCGGTATGGTGCGCCGGGAGAGAAGCGGGAAAAGCGGAAAGCCCCGACGCCGGAGCAGGTAGAAAAACAGAACCAGTGGCAGAAAGAGAAGAAAGCCAGGATCAGGCTGATGGAGTATTTCGATGAAAACGATTATTTCTCTACCTTGACATACCGGGTAGAAGAACGACCGCCGGATATGGCGTCGGCAAAGACGGATTTCGCCGAGGCTATAAAGATCATCCGTCGGGAATATAAAAAGCGAGGGAAGGAGCTTCGGTGGATCAGAAATATTGAGGTCGGGACGAGGGGCGCGTGGCACGTCCATATAGTAATTAACCGGATTGAGGACACAGACCTGATCTTGAAAAAGGCATGGCAGCACGGGAAAGTCGTGAACCAGCTTATGTATGAGGCTGGCGGGTTCCAGAAGCTGGCGGCATACATCACGAAGACGCCGAAAACCGATCCGCGCCTGCAGGAGTCCGATTTTTCTCTGTCACGGAATATGCCGCTCCCGGAAGCAGAGAAGAAAATCTATCTGCATTGGAAAACCTGGAAAGAAATCAGGGTGCCGAAAGGCTATTACCTGGACAAGGATTCCGTTCGGGAAGGAAAAAACCCAATAACGGGGTACAAATGCCGGTCGTACACGCTTTTGAAGATCCGGCCGGAGGAGGAAAGGAGGGAACGCCGATGCCGCCAAAGGTGAAAATCTACATAGAAACCGATATTCACGGTCCGCGGGCACGGGGCGGAAAGTACATGTACCTGATGGAAGCGATCCGGAACGGCAAGCCGGAAACACGTTTCGGATCCGGGGAGGGCTGTGAGAACGAAAATGGGCTTGTAATCCGGGCGCTATGTGAGGCAATGGGACGGCTGCGGAAAAATTGCTCCGTTATAGTAATTACTGAATGCAGTGCAGTTCGGAGCACCCTGCAGAATGACTGGATAAGGCAGTGGCAGGCATCAGGCTGGAAGAACGCCAAAGGAAAGCCGGTCAGCCACCGGGAAGCCTGGGAACAGCTGTCTGGAAGGATGGAAGGACAGGAAATAACCGCAGAAGACGGGAAAGAACACAGCTATAAGAGCTGGATGCAGTCCCAGATGCAGCGGGAATGGAAAGGAGCAAAAGGAAAATGAAAAATGAAACCGGGATCTGTATGTATTGCGGACAGGTCAACCAGATCGAGGTAGAAGATGGCAAAACCCTGACAGAAGAGGAAAAGAATACGCTTGCGACAAAGCGATGTACCTGTGAGCAGGCGATGAACGCACAGGAGCAGGAAAAGGTCATGTCGGATGCGGAGCGGAATATATCCGACCTGTTCCAGAAGGATATGCCGGAGGTGGAAGAAATCCTGCAGAAAGCGCTTCCGGCGGTGCACCGCGGGGAGATCAATTCTGTCACGTTGGACACGAAACGGAAGATTAAGGCAAAAATCTCCAAAACCTCAAAAGGAAATATCAAGGTAGAGCGAACCAAGACAATGAAAACAACGCTGGAGAGCTGAAAAATACGATGGGCGGGGCGAGCCCGCAGAAGGAGGCACAAATGCTTTACGAGAAATTCGGGGAATTTGACAGTGCGGAGGAAATCAACGCTGCAGCTGATGGGCAGAAAGCGGAAGGCGATACAGACGCGATTTTTGTGATCGCGCAGGAAAACGGTCTGGACAGGGAGGATGCGCAGGACTTCATTGACGGCGTGACGCCGGAGCTGTGTTCTCTGCTGTCAGCGGCGCTGGGAAAGCTGAAAGTGGAGTCCGCTGCGTTAAAGCCGGCAGAGATCATGGAGGACTGGCTTTCCTACATCATGATCCGCTGCGGGGAGAGCGTGGATATGGCGGCAGCAGTCCGGAAGAAAGGCAAGAGCCTAAAGGGGTGTATCGCTGCATTGCTGAAATGGTCGTTTGGAAACCAGCATCCGGTGGACGGGGAGATTTTAAAGGCAGCAGGCGTAACTGCCAGCCGCTGCACACTCGGAATCCCAGGAATGGAGACGGCGCGCAGGATCATAACAGAATATTATCTGGGAAAGTAGGCGGACGGCATGAAAAGAAAAGCGATTGAGAAAATTCCGTATCTGACACTGCCGAAAGTAGTCCGGAAGCGCACCGTAAAGTATGTCGGCGTGACGGCATTGCAGGAGATCGCCGGGGAACAGCACCTGTTTCTGGAGGTATACAGGAATCGCGGGGATGCAAAAGAAATCCCGCTGGTTCGAATCGTGCTGACGAAAAAGGACTTTGGCAACTATTTTCCGGAAGCCGATGAGTGGACGAAGCAAAAAATTGAGGTGGACCACTATTATGACAGAGGGCTGATTTGGAATGAGCCGGAAGACCGGAAGGATTTTTACAAGACAGCTACAGTAAAGAATATCCTTCTGAACGAAGCGGATCTGGGAAGGATCAGAAAAATCTGTACGAAGAAAATATGGAATGAAGAAAAATGGTGGGAATACATCTATGAGCATGAAAACAACATCGTACTGACAAAGCGGCGGGAAGCCGAGAACAGGAAGTATGAGCGCAGGCAGCGGGCATTGAAAGATCGGGCGGAGCACACAGGACCGCTCCCAGAGCAATTGATCCTGACTCGGGCAGATCGACTGTATTTCCACAAAAGACACTACCTGTACTACAAAAAGCGCGGATGCCGCGCCCAGATTGCATGTAGTAAATGTGGGGGTGTCGCGGACATCCGATGGAAAAGCGGGATCTCCTACGAATCCCAGTTTGAGCATCTGGAAGAAGAACCAAGGCAAGGAGATTTCGGAACGTGTCCGATGTGCGGGACACGCGGGGAGTACAAGTGCCAGGGAAAGGTCCACGGAGAGCAGGAAAGAAAAATTCATCTGTTCCTCGGCCAGAAATACAAAGAGGTTGGAATGGTATTGAGATATATTCAGGTGTCTAAAATCTGGCGGCTGGGGTTGATCGCCGGTGAAAAGGGATTGGAAATGCACAACGCGAGCGAAGAGCTCTCCGGAGTGGAAATTGCAAGGACCTATTTTTATCCGGGAGAAAAAATTCAGACGGATTATCACAAGCACAGTTATGTCGATGGAAAGGACTTCTGGGATGACTGCAACCTGTATGAATGTGGGAATATCAACATTGAAGCCGCGCCGATTATGGCAGAGACATACGGGCAGCTGCAGGGGACGATCTTCCAGTACAGTGCGATCCGGGAATATGCCGCCCAGGTAAGCGAGTTTAACCCGGAAGATTATTTTAGACGATATATGCAGACACCGCAGCTGGAAATGCTGGTCAAGATGGGGCTGACGGAAGTAGTAAAGAAGCTGATCCGCTGCGAATACGGAATTGTGAATAATGAGTCTGCAAAGAGACTGGATCAGTTTCTCGGAATCCGGAAAGAGCATATCAGACTTTTGATCAGAAAGCACGGTGACATTCCGACATTGGAAACGCTGCAAACGGAAAAAAGAATGAACGCAGCGTGGACGGAGGAGGAAATAGAACAGCTGACAGAAACGCAGCTGGGGCGCGGACAGTTGGAAATCGTGTTGACATATATGAGCCTCCGACAGTTGCTGAACCGGGTGCAGAAATATTCCGGGTGCGTTTACGGGACAGGCCTCCGCTGCGCTGTGGACATGCTTCGAAGTACAGCAACAACGTATATTGACTACCTGACCATGAGGCAGGCATTGGGATATGACATGACAAACACCGTTTATCTGCAACCCAGGAATCTAGGGGAAGCGCATACGGCAATGATTGCAGAGCAGAACCAGAAAGAAGTGGATAAGCGGATGACGGAGGTTGCGATCCGATTCCCGAATATCAGGATCAATTACAGGAAGCTAAGAAAACAGTATTTCTGGGAAGACGAAGCGTTCCTGATCCGCCCGGCCAGGTCGGCGGAAGAGATCGTGACAGAAGGCAGGCTGTTGCATCATTGTGTGGGCGGGGATAATTATCTCCGGAAGCACAATGAGGGCGAGAGCTATATTTTATTCCTGCGGCAGCAGGAAGCACCGGAAATCCCATATATCACAGTGGAGATCGATGCAAAACAGCATCGGATCCGGCAGTGGTACGGCGCACATGACAGAAAGCCGGATGAGCAGCGGATGCAGAAATGGCTGAATAACTATATAGACCGATTAAAAAGTGGAACATTGGGAGAAGAGAAAGTAGAACTTCAGGAGGCAGTGTGATGGAGATTTTGAATTATAAAAAAACGGAAATCCAGAACAGTTATGTGGATTTTAAGGCATCAATGGATGCAGTAGTGGAGCGGGTTGAGGAAGGATTTGTACAGATCGGCTATTACTTAAAGATTGCACGGGACACACAGGTGCTGCAGGAGTCAGGATACAAGAGTGTAACGGATTTTGCCGCCGCAGAATATGGTCTGGACAAGTCGGCGGTATCCCGGTTTATTGCGATCAATGACAGATTCGCAGAGGACGGCTATTCAGACCGACTGAAAGACCAGTACCGGGGAATGGGGCGCGCGAAGTTATCCGTTATGCTACTGCTCCCGGAAGAAATCACAGAAGAGCTGACGCCGGATTACAGCAAGTCGGATATCCAGAAGATCAAGGACGAAGTGGAAGAGGAAAAGAAAGTCACGGACCTTGAAGTGATGATGGAGCAGCAGGACTTTGACACAGAGCTTTTGGACAACAACCTGAAAAGGGCGATGTACCAGCTGGGACATGACATTCCAGAGCTGCACCGGAAGATATGGAATGTGTGGCAGATATGGAATGGGTGGCAGCAGACGAAGCGGCCGGAGCTTCCGCGGGAGATCATGGACATTCTGGCACCTGCGGGCGAAGGAATGCACAGCGTCAGGGTGGCTGGGATCGGACGCTTGATGATTACCCTGCACGGCGCAGATCAGGACATTACGCTGATCAATGTCCGGTCCGGGGAGAAAGAAAAATATTCCTGGGATGACATGATGGAAGCAATCGGCCTCCTGATGGAGGGAGACACGCCGGAAGAAAGCTGGACAAAGACTTACGGAGAAAACAGCTCAGTTGCACCGGTGCAACTCGATCCGAAGTCAAAAGTAACGAAAGCGGCAGAACCGAAACCGGGAAGCCAGGGCGCGGAAAAGAATATTCCGGAAAACGAAGAGCGGGAAGAGATGAGGCAGGAAGAGGCAGAGCAGGCAGCAGGTGTTCCGGAAGAGATCGGACCGGAGCAGTTGCCACACGGAACGTCAAAAGGAGACGGGATTTCGTGGAAGGAACCGGAGGAAAAGAAAGAATTTAGGGAAGAGCTGCCAAAGAAAGATGCGGAGTACCGCGTGCCGATCGGAAGCAACCTCCTGAAAGATATTCGTTCCGGACAGCGCTTTCTGATCCTGCGGACGAAAGATCCGTTCTGCGTTGAAAACATTATCCACCTGTTCGGCCAGAAGAACGGGGAAGAGACTGGTATTGAGATCGATATCCAGATCACACACCTGATCAAAGACCACGGCGGACTTGTGCCGGGGTATGTGGCGTTCCAGTTCGAAGTCATTCCGGCAGCGCCGGGGCAGATCCCCGGACAGATGGAGATCGGGGACATGGAAAAGGAGGAAGGAGTTGAACCGGAGAGTGGCGAAGAAACTGACGCGGAAGCTGGAGTACACGGCGAAAGCGCGGAAAGCGATACATAAGCGGGATGGCGAAAGGTGCGTCTTCTGCGAAATGGAATATCACATGGAGCTGATCCACGGATCGGGAGGCGGTCTGCAGATCATGCACATCGTCCCACGAGCCCAGCTGGGAATGGGGATCGAAGAAAACGGCGTCCTGGGCTGTGTAGAACATCATGCGCTGATGGATAACGGCAACAAAGGTCTGGAAGGCGAAATGCGGGAGCTGCTGAAAGCGAGGATGCGTTTTCTGTATCCAGGATGGACGGAAGAAAAGGTAACTTACCATAAGTGGGATGCTTGAAACACCTGAAGAAACTGTAAACGACAACAATGCTAAATATCACGGAAAAAAACAGGCGGGGCAGAGTCCCCGCCGGGGAGGTGTCAAATGCTTCCGATACGGGAATATTTGCCGGGAGAAGAAATAAGAGTACGAGATCCACTGAACGAACGCGAGGAACGAAAAAAGGTGGAATGGATCAGGGTGACGGTTATCAAACAGTATCCGCATTGGGTGCTGGTCAGAAAAAAATCCGGAATGCGGTTCGGTGTAACGAATGCGGAGCTGTTTTGTACGCAGTGGACAGGAAAGACGTACACAAAAGACGGGACGACGAAAGAGATTTCAGAAAGCAAACGGAAGTTCCCAAGGTTATATTTCGGGAATGGATGATAACCATGAAAGGCGTAGCGTGTGCGTACCGGATTTATAAAAAAGGCAGGTACATCGGAACGTTTCAGGCGACGGGTGTAGAAGCGGTGACAGGGATCCCGAAAGGACGCGTCAATCGGTACGCAAGGGAAAAGAAACATTACAAAGGCATGTACTTATTTGAAATCGCCGGGGATGCAAAGAAAGCCTGATCGGCCGGACGGCGGGGATGAACTGAAAAATGGAAAAGAATAGTCGGAGGTGGAGCGATGCGGACAAGATATATGGTGATGATGGCAGCAGGGATGCTGATGTTGGCAGTAGTCCTGGTATATAAGATCGGAGAGGAAATAGTAATATCAAAAGATATCAGCAGGGTTGGGAGGAAAGACAGTGGATACAAAAAGAATGTATAAAGCGGAAAATATTGACACAGATAAGGCTCTTAAAGCGATTGATAAGTCAAGAGTAATGCAGGAAAGAGCCTCACATCTTAGATCGGAAAAAGAAAGATCTTACATGGAGGGATTGAACAAAGGACTTGATATTGCTGAAGATCTTTTTAAATGCACAGATTATGAGAAGACGGAACAAGAAGCAACTTATACAGATGGTGTCTGTGATGCATTCTATGAACTTGGAAAAGAACTTGATATACCGACTCAGGATATAAGGGACAATATATCATCTGTGGATGAAGCATGTGCCTTGTTTGCAAACAGGATTCGGGAAGCAATAGCAGGAGATAAGGATCATGAGCCGTTGCCAAACTGAAAGAGGTCAAGCCAATGTCAAAATGTGTAGTATATCAGTCCGGTGGTTTTACAAATGACGGGATCGGATATAGGAAATTCAGTTTGGAAGAATTGGAGGAAATGAAAAAAGAAAATGTTAAGAGTAGAAGCACAGGGATGTTCGTACAAAGAGTTTCTGGAATTGGAAGAAATAAGCAGGAAATCAGAAGAATATGAGACGCTTATGGGTTTAAACTGAAAGTTTAGTGGAGGAAGTATGAGCAAAACACACGAATTAAAAATATATCCTAAGTATTTCAAAGCAATTTTGGATGGGAAAAAGACATTCGAAATCAGAAAAGATGATAGAGATTTCCAGGTTGGAGACAGCATTGTTTTAAAAGAATGGGATAATATTAAGTATTCTGGCAGAGAAATCCAAGCAATAATAAAATATATGCTTGATGATGCATTTATCGGATTAGCAGAAGGATATGTAGCCTTTTCGTTTGGCATTTTAAAAATAATAGACAGGTAAACAGGAATTTAAGCAGCTTCTATGCATGGGCGACGGAGGAGAAAATTATTCAAAAAAATCCCATTCTGAGAGTTCATAAAATAAAAAAACAAAAGGTTCGCAAGGAAGCTTTGACAGAGATGGAAATTGAACGACTCCGGATGGCGGCTGACGGAGAGATGCAGAAGATGATGATTGAAGTATTGCTTTCAACAGGCTGCAGAGTGACAGAGCTGGTAAATATTCGGATTGATGAAATACAGAAAGATGAAATCACGGTACATGGAAAAGGGGAAAAGGACAGAAAAGTATACCTGAACGCAAAGGCAGAGCTGGCAGCACAGGTTTATTTGGCAAAACGACGGGATGAGAATCCATATCTGCTTCCAGGAGCAAAGAACATGCGGGAACGAAAGGGAATGGATAGGAAAGAGTCACGGAAAAACTGGTGGATGGATAGAAACAATCTGACTGAAGGGCACATAACAACCTCTGCGGTAGAAAGTACGATGCGGACAATTGCGGATAGAGCGGAGGTAGAACAGGCGAATCCGCACAAATTCCGCAGGACATGCGCAACGCTTGCCCTGCGGCGTGGCATGCCAATTGAACAGGTGTCAAGGATGCTCGGGCATGAGGAAGTCAGTACGACACAGATTTATCTGGACCTCAAGGAAGAAGATTTAAAGAGGTCACATGAAAAATATGTAGTATAGCAAAAGGAGTGGTACAAATGCAGCAGATACCAAGAGACAGCTGGCAGATGATCCAGAAAGTCATCCGGAGATATCCGGAAAATATTGAGCTGTACAGAAATAAAAGGGAAGAGCTACTGGAAAGTTCGCCGTCACAGGACGGGCTTCCGCGGGGAAATCTTCCGGCGAACAAGATGGAGCAGGCGGTGATCGAACTGAACTCTCCATACATGCAGAGACTGCAGCGGGAAATCGACGCGGTAGAAAAAGCATACGAGAAGGTCAGGGAGGAACACAAAAAGATCATCCGGATTCGCTTCTGGTCTGATCGGTACAAAAATATGCCGTACATGTGGATGACACGGTGCGCAAGCTATTCCGAGAGACAGATGCGGCGGGTGTGCAAAGATTTCATTAAAGAGGTTGGGAAAAATCTGGGCGAATTATAAAAGATGGCCGCTTTTTTCGTGTCAAGTGTGATAATATAGTAGCATGTTAAGTGTTGAGAGATACTTAACAGCCCCGCCCATCAAAGGCACTGCGAGTTGGCAGTGCCTTTTTGCATACGGACCTTTAGCGCAGCTGGTCAGAGCAGCCGGCTCATAACCGGCAGGTCCCGGGTTCGAGTCCTGGAAGGTCCATCCGTCAAAGGTACTGTGAGAGGAAAATTTTCCAATGCGGGGCTGACGAGCGCATGCGTTCGCTAGTTTTGGAAAATTTTTTTAGGTCATTTCGTTCGTTTGGGCAGGAGGGTAGACGTGGATGATGTGGATAAGTTGGAAAATTACATACCGTCCTGCGAGGTTGCAGACATCATCGGAAGGGACGTCCGAACCGTACAGAAGCTGACAAAGGACGGAACATTGACCTGTGAGAAGAAAAAGAATAAAAATCTTTACAATTTGTACACGGTCGTTCGGGAATACTGTGACTATGTGGCGAAATTGGGAAAGAAAAAGATTTCGTCAGTTGAAGAAGAAAAGGCGCTGGAGGAGGTCCGGATCAAACGGGCAAAAGCGGAGCTGGCAGAGCTGGAAATGCAGGAGCTGAAAGGAAAACTGCACGCAGCAGAGGATGTGGAGCAGATGACATCGGATCTTGTGATGGTCATCCGCTCTTCTTTTATGGCGCTGCCCGGCAGGGTGGCGGTGGAGCTGGCTGGAATCAACGACGCAACAGAACTGTCGGAACGCCTGAAAACAGAAGTCAATGCGATATTGGAGGATCTGTCAAATTATGAATATGACCCAGAGGAATATAGAAAGCGGGTAAGATACAGAAGAGGCTGGATCAGTGAGGAGCGGGACGACGAATGATGAGCAGTTAGAAAAAATCAGAAATCTGAATAAGAGTGTCAGAAAGGCGGTTTTGAATTTTAAGCCGCCGGAACAGCTGACGGTATCGGATTGGTCGGACAAATACAGGAGGCTGTCAGCAGAAAACAGTGCAGAAGCCGGACCGTGGCGGACGTCCAGGACACCGTACCTGAAAGAGATCATGGATGCGTTCACGGATCCACGTGTGCACCGGATCGCGGTCGTGGCATCGTCCCAGGTCGGAAAGACCGAAATGGAAATGAACATGATGGCGTATATGATCGACATCGATCCGGGACCTGCTATGTTTGTGCTGCCTACAGTGGATAATGCGAAAGACATCTCAAAGCGGAGAATTGCACCGATGATTCGGGACACGAAGCCGCTGCAGAAGAAAATTGCGACGTCAAAAAGCCGTGACAGCGACAACACACTGCTGAAAAAGGCGTATCCGGGCGGCATGCTGACCATAACCGGTTCTAATTCCCCGGCGGCGCTTGCATCTGTGCCGTGTCGGTATGTGTTCGGCGATGAGCGGGATCGATGGGCAAAGGATGCCGGCGGGGAAGGTGATCCGTGGGGACTGGTGGAAGCCAGAACCATCACGTTCTACAACTACAAGATGATCGAAGTTTCGACGCCGACCATAAAAGGGCATAGCGCGATCGAAAAATCTTTCGGTCGTGGGACGCAGGAATACTGGTCTGTAAAATGCCCACACTGTCACGAATACAGTTTTGTTGATTTTGACCACATTCGGTACGAAGCCCACAGAATCGGGGAAGGAAAAGAACGGCATTACATTGTCGATGATGTAAATTATGCCTGTCCGGAATGTGGATGCAGCATTTCGGAAACGGAAGTAAAGAAAGCGCCCAAAAAATGGATTGCAAAAAATCCGGAAGCATATGCGAACGGAATCCGGTCCTTCTGGATAAACGCGTTTTCGAGCCCGTGGATGGCATGGAAGAAAATTATACTGGAATACCTGGAAGCACAGGGAGACCCGCAAAAAATGAAAACGGTTTACAATACACTGTTTGGCCAGCTATGGGATGAACAGACGGAAACAGTAGATGAAGATGAAATGCTGGAACGCAGGGAAGAATATGACGCGGAGCTACCGGAAGGAGTGCTGTGCCTGACCTGCGGGGTAGATACACAGGACAACAGACTGGAGTACGAGGTTGTCGGATATGGCCGCGACCGCGAGACATGGGGAATCGAAAAAGGATTTATCATGGGGAAGCCACTGGAAGACGATGTGTGGGAGCGCCTGGATGGCATTATCGACCGGACATGGAAGTTCAAGAACGGAAAAGGACTGAAAATTTCCGTTACCTTCGTAGATTCCGGCGGACATTACACGCAGGAAGTGTATGAAAACTGCAGAAAGCGCCTGATGAAGCGCGTGTTTGCGATCAAAGGACGAAGCGCGGAAGGTGTGCCGTATATCGGAGTACCGAGCAAAGCGAAAATCATGAGAGATGGCGTAGTGGTTGGCACTACGCCTCTTTACATTATCGGGGTTGATGCAGGAAAGGAACGAATCTATTCCGACCTGATCGCTGATAAAGAGCAGGTTCACAGGTTTCATTTTCCGAAGAATGAAGGAAGAGGTTATGATTCCGATTTTTTCAACGGATTGTTGTCCGAGAAAATGGTCTACAAAGTGACTGCAAAAGGCGGTGTGTGGAGATGGGAGAAGCTGGAGGGACATAACCGAAATGAAGCGCTGGACTGCAGAAACTACGCAAATGCGGCATTTTATGCGTTAAAGCCGAATCTGGACACATTGTACCAGAAATTGAATGATATTGAACCTCAGAAACCGGTGGTAAAGCCGAGAAAGGTATTTCGGAAACAACCAGGCAGGAGGATAGAGCGGAATGACTGGTAAAAAAGAGAGACTGAAAAAGAAAATTGAAGATAAAACCGTGCGGCTGCAGATGTACAAAGACAAAGAAGCTTATATGCTCTCCAAAAGCGGTATAAAAAGATACGGGATCGGCAGCAGGAGCACGGAGCGCTATAACCTCGATCTGGCGGAGATCAGGAAAGCGATTGATGAGCTGGAAACGGAAATCGAAGAGCTGGAAAACAGGACAGAGGGGATCAAACCGAGAAGAGTTGTCGGGGTAATCCCGCGAGATTGGTAAGGAGCGAAGATGAGCGGAATAGTGATTTTCCGGGGAAGCGGGAAAGGATACGGAGAAGCAGGTGCATCATATCGGAGAAGGGCGTTAAGGGGATTTAACGCGAAGTCGGGAAGTACGCGGGAAGACATCGACCTGAATAACCAGATACTTCGGGAACGTGCCAGGATGCTGTATATGGCAGCGCCGATCGCGAGCAGCGCCATTAAGACGCCGCGGACGAATGCGATCGGGATGGGTCTGAAAATGAATCCGAAGATTGACCGGGAAGTATTAAGGCTCGGAGCGGAAGAGGCGGATTTCTGGGAAAAGAAAACGAAAGCGGAATTTGCCCTTTGGGCAGAGGACAAAAGTGCCTGTGATGCTGCCGGAATGAATAATTTCTACGGCCTGCAGCAGCTTTGCTTCATGTCCTGGTTGGTTTCCGGGGATGTTTTTATCCTAAAGAAGCAGCGCAAAGAAACGAAATGGCATCCTTATTCCCTGCGACTGCAGGTGATCGAGGCGGATAGGTGTGCGACACCGGAAAGCACGGGAGTGCTCCACGTAACAGAAGCAAAATGGGGTAAGAATACCATTCACGACGGAGTCGAGGTAAATCCGGACGGAATGGTGGTGGCATACCACTTCCGAAACAAACATCCTTACGAGATCACGACGGAGGATTTAAAGTATACCAGGGTGCTGGCATATGGCGAAAAAACTGGTTTGCCAAACGTGATGCACATCATGAACGCCGAACGTCCGGAGCAGTATCGCGGAGTGACTTATCTGGCGCAGATCATCGAACCGTTGTTGCAGACCAGACGCTACACGGAAAGCGAGATCACGGCGGCAATTGTAGAAAGCTTTTTCACGGCGTTTATTAAGACAAAGACGGATAAGGACGAGTTCCCACTCAACGAAGTAGGGGAAGTCGGAGAACAGCAGGCGAGCTATGATCCGAACGAATATGAGATGGGGCCGGGCAATGTAGTATACTTGAATCCGGACGAAGATGTGCTGTTTGGTGATCCGAAGCGCCCGGCATCTGGTTTTGGAAGCTTCATGAAAGAAATGTGTGTGCAGATGGGCGCAGCATTGGAAATCCCACACGATATCCTGATGAAGGAGTTCAACAGCAGCTATTCCGCTTCCAGAGGAGCGTTGCTGGAAGCATGGAAAGCATTCCGGATGTATCGACAGTGGTTCGTCGATGATTTTTGCCGCCCGGTGTATCTATGCTGGATGGCGGAGGCTGTGGCGCGTGGAAGAATTTCAGCACCGGGCTTTTTCTCTGATCCGCTGATCCGGAACGCGTGGCTAGGCTGTGAATGGATTGGACCGACACAGGGACAGTTAGATCCTGTGAAGGAAGTGACTGCGGAAATTATGTCTGTAGGAGCTGGATTCTCGACCAATGCGGATTCGTCTATACGGATCAATGGCTCGGACTGGAACCACAACATGGATCAGCTCAGCCGGGAGGAAGAAAAGCGGCGTGAGGTCTTCGGGACAGAAGAGCAGGCGGCACTGAAAAACACGATTCAGGAAACGATCAGGGATTCTATGCGGGAAATGATGCAGGAATCCATGCAGGAGGAAAAACGATGGAAACAGGAGTAAGGATCCGGAATGCGACCGGTACGATGCTGGCGGGAACAGTACAGAAAGCCTACGACTTTCTGGAGCTGGACAACAACGAACTGGAAATTAACATGTATGGAGAGGTTGTAGAAAGCGTTCCAGTGGACTGGTGGACTGGAAAACCAACAGAGGGGCTGTACATCTGCGAAAAAGATTTTTTAAATGACCTGGAGCAGTACAAGGAAAAATCCAAAATCACGGTCCGCATCAATTCGGTGGGAGGAGATTTATACGCAGGATTGGCAATTGCAAACCGGATGAAAGATCTGGATGCGGAGGTGATCACGATTGCAGATGCCCTGTGTGCGTCGGCTGCAGTTGCGATTTTCGAGGTGGGGAATACGCGAAAAGTATATTCTGGCAGTCAGATCATGATCCATGAGCCTTCCTGCTACATTTACGGCAGGTATGATGTGCAGGGAATCAAAAAAGTTGCAAAGCAGCTGGAGGCAGGAAAGAAATCGCTGGTAAAAACCTATCAGGAACGCACCGGACGGTCTTCGGATGATCTGGAAAAGATGATCGCAGAGGACAGCTGGATGACGGGACAGGAAGCGATCGACGAAGGGTTTGCGGATGAGCTTATGGAAGGAACGGTGGATGCCGGAATCACAGAGGATAAAAAGGCTGTGATTTCGAACGGAGTCCGGTTCCCGGCAGAAGCTTTTTTCAGCATGCCGAAGAACTTACGGGTTATCAAGGCAGATCCCGGTATGAGACCGGATGCGATACAGAATAAAGGAGCATTCCTGTTAAGTAACAAATAACCGGTTTGCAAAAAATGAGTGCCACC
>ERZ894209.26-NODE-26-length-127388-cov-28.171676_pt1 | contig 127388 bp, 72 predicted proteins | sample MGYA00380288_ERZ894209 | MGnify/ENA primary metagenome ERZ894209 (study PRJEB32331, sample SAMN06328482) | human gut metagenome | biome: human gut microbiome; feature: stool | host: Homo sapiens | collected 2013-12-13 ... | reverse complement strand
GTTAAGCACGCCGCCAGCGTTCATCCTGAGCCAGAATCGAACCCTCCACAAAAAAACCTTTTCATGAAGAGACATCGACATGATGACTCTCGAAATAAGAAAATTGACGATCGCCTTATAAGGAAAGGCGCATCGCACAAAAACCTCGCCGCCGTTTGACCGATCCCTCGGCACCACGCGTCAGCGTGGCCGGCAACGAACTGGCAATCATTGACTATAAAGAAGTAGTACAAATACGCTCTTGAGTTCTCAAACCACCACCACTCACCCACCTCGCGGACCGGAACCATCCGGACCACTCGCTGAGCGGCAGCAAGAGATAAACTTACAGCACGATCGCGATCCGCGCAACCCGGGCCGCATGAACAACGCGTGAACCGTTGGAAATCCAACGTTCCATCGGCGTGTCGAAACTTGACAAACCAGGCCCGACCAACCCCGCAACCACCGAAACCATCCCCGCAATCGCCCATTCCATCCCCGCAAATCCGCAATCGCATCCGCATTTTGTAACCGCAAAACGGCGTTACGGGTAACAAAAGCCGGAAGGGAAAGCCAAAACGGGACGGTCACGGGAAGAAGAACCAGGAAACTGCGACACGAATCGCAAATGCTACCAGCGGCGCCCGCAATGCTTGCCACCGATGCCAGACTTGCCATTCGCACCCCACGGACCGCGGCCTTCGCCATGCAATACACCCAAGTGATGTTTCATGGCAACCAGCATGATATGCGTATCTTCCAAACCGAGGTGGCGCTCCGACTTGCTTTCATCGAGCGCGCCCTGCCGCTTGGCGTATGCGTCCAACGTGTTATTGCCGTACGGATGCTCGCCGTCCGGAATTGACCCTTCATCCCAACGGCGGCTCATCGGCAACGTGTCGATAATCGTAATCTTGCCCGCACGGTAGCTTTCCGCATATCCAGCCACATTCAACATGAAGAAGCTATGTTCGAAACGAGCGTTGTGCGCTACGTACGGTTGCTGCTCCAATCGCTGCAGCAAACCGATTTGAGCCTCCGGCCACTCATCGAACAGGCGGAAGCCGGACGCACGATCACGTACATCGATACCGGTCAAATCGAGAATCAGCGGATTACCGAGCGTCGCGTTCTCGGCAGGAACGCCGAACGACAGACGCGACTGACCATACGCATCGCCCGTTTCGTAATAACTCTGCTCGTATTGGTATCCAGTAGGTGCGGCAGCAGGGCGAGGGGAAATCATGTTCATATATTCAAAGCCGACGTCGATGATGTACACACGCGCCGGGTCAGTACCGGTGGTTTCGATGTCGATTCCCATGACATTGTCCACATCGCGTCCAGGAAGATAAGCGTCACGCCAATCCGATTTGCGGTATTCAGCCATCCGACGCAACTGCGCCGATTCAGCGGATTTCGTTTCCGAACCGTAATCAAACAACGTGGAGCCGCCCGGACTGGTTACTCCACTCAGGTTCGCACGCGACATGGCATAGTCACTGGCTCGCTTCTGACTTTTCTCTGCGGCACGACGGGCGGCGCGGCCGTTAACGATGTCAGCGGTTCGATCCTGAATATCATCCAACGCCACTCCCCCGGAAGCCAAAGCCGAACCGGGCAGCAGCACCGGAACCGTGACGCGCTCACGTCGTTCCTCGGTGACCGTCCACAATCCCATCGCCACGCCAATCTGTCGCAGAACAGCGATTTCGTCGCACAACCGACGGTTCGCGTAAGCAAGCGCGCGCGGCAGCCGATAGGAAGCGATAAGTCGGTCGTAATCCATCATGAACGTGCTGTTGCACTGCGCGATGGTCGGTTCGAGCCGATCTCGAATCGCAAGATCATCTTTCAACAGGGCGTGCAGCTGCGGGGCGGAAAGTTGCGGCGACGAGGACCGCAGCATTGCCAACAAATCAACGTGCTGTCTTGTGGCGGCACCAATGCCGTTACGCAGGTCAAGGGAAGACACCCATCGCCAGTCGATCGGCTGGTTGTCGGCGTCATTCGGCATCGATGCCGACCATTGTTCGATGTCCTGCTTCGCGTCATCCAGCCAGGAAAGATTCATCGTCGATTCGTTCATACCTGCCCATCGTAGCCGATACCCACCTTCAGCGTGTAAGAATGTGCAACAAACCAACGTGCGCATTCCTCTTTGTGAGAACACAACCATGCGAGTTCGAATGACGGTGTTCATTACGAAACCGCGCGCGGATACATCCATGCGAAACGGTTGCCATACGAATTTTCACATAGCGCAAATGTGACCATTTCCCAGCAAAAATCCAGAATCGACTTTCATTTTTGAATCCCGGAACGCAATAAACGTTCCAAATCAACGAAAGGAACTGCAATGTCAGAAACACATTCCACCACTGAAAACAACAATTCGCATTGCTGCGACAACACCTGCGGCAATGCCGACGACCGCGTTGTTCCTGACAGCGTGGAAATCAATCCGCTGTTCGCCCGTCCGAAGGAAGCCCAGGCGTTCTCGAAATTTACCATTCCACAGAAGGGTAGTCTGCCGGAAACCGCCTACCAAGTGGTGCATGACGAGGCCATGCTGGATGGCAACGCGCGACTCAATCTTGCAACTTTTGTGAGCACGTGGATGGACGATCATGCGAACCGCCTGTACATGGAGGCGGCCGACAAGAACATGATCGACAAAGACGAGTACCCGAAAACCGCCGAAGTCGAATCGCGCTGCTGGCACATGCTCGCCGATCTATGGCATGCGCCCGATCCAATGAATGCCATCGGAACCTCCACCATCGGCTCGTCGGAAGCTTGCATGCTGGGCGGACTCGCGTTGAAGCGCCGTTGGAAGGAAGCCCGCGAAAAGGCCGACCTGCCGACCGATCGTCCGAATCTGGTGATGAGCAGCGCCGTGCAAGTGTGCTGGGAGAAGTTCTGCAACTATTTCGACGTGGAACCACGCTATGTGCCGATTTCCGAGGACCACAAAGTGCTCGACGGCCATGATCTCGACAAGTATGTCGATGAGAACACCATCGGCGTGGTGGCCATCATGGGCGTGACCTATACGGGTATGTATGAGCCGGTCGAACAGATCAGCAAAGCACTGGACCGCATCGAGGAGCGCACCGGACTTGATGTGCGCATCCATGTGGACGGCGCTTCGGGAGGTATGATCGCACCATTCATCCAGCCGGACCTCGCATGGGACTTCCGCGTCAAGCGCGTCTACTCCATCAGCACCTCCGGTCACAAGTACGGTCTGGTCTACCCCGGTTTGGGATGGATCGTATGGCGCGAAACCGCTGACCTGCCGGAAAGCCTTATTTTCAAGGTGAGTTATCTCGGCGGCGAAATGCCGACTTTCGCACTGAACTTCTCCCGTCCGGGCGCACAGGTACTGCTGCAGTACTACATGTTCCTGCGTTTGGGATTCGACGGGTATCGAAGGGTGCAGCAGACTTCGCATGATGTGGCGAAATATCTGTCGGGCGAGATCGAGCAGATGGATGATTTTACGCTGTGGAACGACGGTTCCGACATTCCGGTGTTCGCATGGATGCTCAACGACAAGCCGGATCGCAAGTGGAATCTGTACGATCTGCAGGATCGGCTGCGCATGAAGGGATGGCTGGTGCCGGCTTATCCGATGCCGGTGGATCTGACGCAGGTGACCGTGCAGCGCATTGTGGTGCGTAACGGTTTCAGCCACGATATGGCCGAAGCATTCATCAAGGATTTGAAGTCGTGTGTGAAGTATCTGGACGGACTGCGTTCACCAATGCCAAGCGAGGCTCGTGCATCCGGATTCCACCACTGATATTTCGCGGTCATTCCACGAATTCCATCGTTTCCCGCATTAAGGAAATTCATGTTCATTCCCACAACGATTATGTTTACGAAAGCTGGCTGCAATGACAGTTCATATGAAAAAGCCGCTTGCTGTGGTAGCGCACGATGCAAGCGCAGCTGCACATCCCGGGTCCGCACGTTCCACGACGAACGCTGCGACGGCACCGACAACAACGCCACGCAATCCGTCTGCCGTCGCAGGAAACCGCAATCGTACGGGCATACCTGCGCATGCCGGGGCGAATAGAGGGAACGGCGCTGACGGGCACGGCGCAATCGCAAGCACGGCAACCGTTGCCAATAAAACCGGCAAAACCATGATGACAGTCAGCCAACTGGCGATGTTGACCGTGGTGGCAGTGGCCTCGCTACGCTCTCTGCCGGCCATGGCCGATTATGGTCTCGCTTCCATTCTGCTGTATCTCATTCCGGCGGTCGTTTTCCTGGTGCCGACCGCGCTGGTGGCTGCCGAACTGGCCACCGGCTGGAAAGGTGGCGTGTACGTGTGGGTGCGTGAGGCGTTCGGCAATCGCATCGGATTTCTCGCCATTTGGCTGCAGTGGATTCAGAATGTGGTGTGGTATCCGATACAGATTGCGTTCATCGCCGTCAGCCTGTCGTATGTGTTCGGCATGGGTGGCTTGGGCAATAATGGCGTATATGTGGCCGCGGTGATCATCGTGTTGTATTGGGCAAGCACGATGGTGGCGTTGCGCGGCGGCAATCTGTTCGCCAAGGTCGGGTCGATTTCGGGACTTATCGGCACGCTGTTTCCTGCGTTGCTGCTTATCGTCTTCGGCATTATCTGGCTGGCGATCGGTAAGCCAGTGCAGACCTCCCTGCACGCATCCGCGCTGCTTCCGCCGTGGACGGGCATCGCGTCGATTGTGCTAATCGTATCCAATGTGCTCGCCTACGCGGGTATGGAGGTCAATGCCGTGCATGCCAACGACTTGGAGCATCCGGGACGTCAATTCCCACGCGCCATTGCACTAGCGACCGCGCTGATTCTGCTGGTACTTGTGCTGCCGACTTTGGCAATCGCCTTTGCTGTGCCGCATCGTGAGCTGGGGCTCATCGACGGCATCAATCTGGCGTTCAGGGAGTTCTTCGACCATTTTGGCATGGGTTGGGGCACCCCGGTGATTTCGCTGCTCATCGCGCTAGGCGCGTTCGCTTCCGTGGTGGCTTGGATAGCTGGTCCTTCTCGCGGTTTGCTAGCGGCCGCCCGCACGGGACTGATGCCTCCCGCGCTGCAGAAGCGCAATGCCCACGACGTGCAGGAAGGCATTCTGATTCCGCAAGGCATTATCGTGACCGTGCTGGCGTTGCTGTTCGTGTTGATCCCCAATGGCAACACGGCTTTCGCGACGCTGGTGGATATGGCGACCGCGCTGTATCTGGTGATGTACATGTTGATGTTTGCCGCCGCGATTCGTCTGCGCGACACCCATCCAGAAGTCCGCCGCACGTATCGAGTTCCTGCGATTCGGTTGGTCGCGGGCGTCGGTTTCGTCGCTTCCGCCGCGGCATTCGTGTTGACTTTCGTGAGACCGGCTGGTTTCACCGGTTTGGATAGCGTTTCATATGCGATTCTTGTGGCTGTAGTCGTGCTTGTGCTCGGTTTACCGCCGCTGGTGTTGTATGGAATGCGCAAGCCTGGCTGGGATCTGCGTTCGGATGCCGAGCGGAACACGGATACGTACGATGTGCTAGTGAATCCGGAATACTGAAATATTGGAATATTTGGAATACTCATGTTTCGAACATTCCAATAATCCCGAATATGATGAATGCCTCCCAAGTGTTCGCCTGGGAGGCATTCATCGTTCTTGTCTCGTTCGTTTACGCGGTTACAGTTCGAAGCCGAGTTCGGCCGCCGCTTCGGTCGGTACCGGATCCTCGCACCAGAAATCCTCAAGGTTCTCATTGGTGGTCAGGCTTCGGATTTCGGCCTGGTCGATGTACAGTTCACCGCTCAAATGGTCGGTTTCATGCTGGAAGATGCGGGCCGGCCAGCCGTGCAGATGTTCCTCATGCTTGTTGCCGTCCTCATCCTGCCAACGGGCGGTGATGTCAAGCCAACGCTTGCGTACGGCCTGGTAACCGTCGAAGCTCAGGCAGCCTTCGTAGAAGCTGCGGGTTTCGGTGCCGATCGGCTCGTAGCTGGGGTTGATGATGGCGTGGAAGGGGAATTCCGCGGCTTCGCGCGGATCGCCATCGTCGCCTTCGCATACGTGGTCTTCGACGACGGCCAAAGCCAGACCGAGACCGATCTGGGTGGCTGCGAGGCCCACGCCCGGCGCTTCCAGCATGGTGGTGCGCATGGTGTCGATGAGCTTGTCAAGCGTTTTGCGGCTCAACTGGCCGTCGTAGGCGATGGTCTGCTGGCGTAATACCGGTTCGCCGGCCTGCACGATCGGCATGATTTTCTCTTTGCCGCCGGTTTTGATGAGCTTTTCGACCTCGCGGTTGAGTTCGAGGTCCACTTTCGAGTTGTGTCCGAACATGGGGCATATCTCCTTGCGGGCTCTTACAGGGTGAGTTCGTCGGCGACGACCTTGGCGAGGCGATCGCACACTTCGTCTGCCTGCTGCTGGGTTTCGGCTTCGGCCATGACGCGCACGAGCGGCTCGGTGCCGGACGGACGCAGCAGCACGCGGCCGGTGTCGCCCAGCAGCTTCTCTTCGCGTTCCACCGCGGCCTGCACCTTGGCGTTGGTCTTGGCGGCCATCTTGTCGACGTTCGGCACGTTGATGAGCGTCTGCGGCAGCTGCGGGAAGTCGGCGGCCAGTTCCTTCAGGCTCTTACCGGATTTGACGACCTCGTTGCACAGGGTGAGCGCGGTCAGGGTGCCGTCGCCGGTGGTGGCGAATTCGCGGTTGATCACGTGGCCGGACTGCTCGCCGCCGAGCGAATAATCGCCTCGCAGCATCTCTTCGAGCACGTAACGGTCGCCCACGTTGGTCTGCACGGTCTTGATGCCCATGGAACGCAGGGCCAACTTCAGACCGAGGTTGCTCATCACCGTCACGACGAGGGTGTCATGGTTGAGCTTGCCCGCGTTCTTCTTGGCGCGCGCCAGAATGCCCATGATCTGATCGCCGTTGACCATGTTGCCGTCCTCATCCACGGCAAGGCAACGGTCGGCATCGCCATCGAAGGCAACGCCCATGACGGCGCCGGAGGCCTTGACCATGGCCTGCAGCTGCTCAGGATGGGTGGAGCCGGCGTTCTTGTTGATGTTGTAGCCGTCCGGCGACGCGTTGATGACGGTCACGTCGGCGCCGGCGCGGCGCAAGGCTTCCGGAGCGACCACGGACGTGGCGCCGTTCGCGCAATCGGCCACGATCTTCAGGCCCTTCAGCGGCGTCGGCTGCGACTTGTCCGGACCGACCGGCGCGATGGCGGAAACCAGATGGTCGATGTACAGGTTGGTGGCGGTGGCGGTGTCATGGCTGACACGACCCACGCCGGCGCCGGTAGGACGATCCCAATCCTGGCCGAGCACCGCTTCGATCTCATCCTCCTTGGTGTCGGGCAGCTTGAAGCCGCCGCGGGCGAAGAACTTGATGCCGTTGTCGGGCATCGGATTGTGGGATGCGGAGATCACCGCGCCCATTTCCACGTTGAGCACGGACGTCAGGTATGCGACGCCCGGCGTCGGGATGATGCCGGCGTCGATCACGTCGAAGCCGCCGGCGGACATGCCAGCGGACAATGCGGCGGCAAGGAAATCGCCGGAAACTCGTGTATCACGACCGACCAGCGCACGGCGACGGCTTTCGAATTCGCTCCGCTCGTCATCGCCCAGCACACGCACCGCGGCGTCACCCAAATCGAGCGCCAGCTGTGCCGTCAAATCCCTATTCGCCAATCCTCGAACGCCGTCGGTTCCGAACATACGTGGCATGAGTCTCAAATCCTCGCTATCTGCAAACGATATTTCCGTGACCTATCGTACTCAACCGTGCCGCCGAAACCAGCAGGTGACGACGCAATCGCATAACACTTCACAATTCAAAGCATTTCACGGCGCGCAATGCCCTTTTCGTGTCGCACGACTTTGCTTTCAAGGCGGAAAATCAAGTCGTGCGGCAACACTTGATAAAGAAATACCCCCTAACTATCATTTTCCGTTGAAAACCAGCAAAAAATAAGAGTTAGAGGGTATGAAAGCCAGCACGCTTGTCGCACAACTTTGAAAAATGCCTCCAAAATCAAAGTCGTGCGACGACATGACGGCTCTTAAGCGGGAACGTTCCTGTCGCCCCTGCTATCAGAGCGCGGCGTTGAAGTCGCGCACTTTCAGCGTGCGGTGAGAAGCCTCGACGTTGCCACGCACAATGCGCTGCAAGGCGTTGTCCGCGTCCTTATGGGAGGCGAGCCAGGCGTCGCCCAGCTCCACGAGCTTCGCCGGATCGGCATAGCCCGGATACAGGCCTTCGAGCAGCGCTTCCGCCATGTGGAAGGTCTTGTGCTCCCAAATCCAGTCGGCGACCTCGAAATACTTCTCGGCGTACGGTTCGGCCAAGTCGGCGCGCGGGGTGGCTGCGAAGCCACCGGCCACAGCCTCAAGCTGCATGTTGGTCAGCTCGTCGTTGTGCAGGGCCTCGTTCCAAGCCCATGCCTTCGCTTCGGCGGTACCGGCCACGGCGCGTGCGCCATAGGCGAACTCACGGTTCTCGGTGGTTTCGCGCTTGGCCAGTTCGGCGTCGATTCCCGCCTGGTCGATCGCGTTGACGGTGCTCAGCGCGTTGATGATGGTCCAGCGGAAGTTGTTGTCGATTTCCAGACCGTCGAATGCCACGGAACCGTCGAGCAGGCCCTTCGCGTTGGCGACGAACGCCTCGTCGCCCGGCTCGCCGTAGCCCAGGTAGGCGGTGACGAGCTGGAACTGTTCGTCGGAGCCGGCCTTGGCCTGACCCGCCAGCTTGAACAGTTCGGCGGCCACATGCTTCACGGTCTCGGCACGCTCTGCCGGAGCGGTGTAATGCCATGCGGTGGTGCTGACCTGTGCCAGCGCGTAACGGAAGGTGGTGGACTCGTGTTCGGTGGCGAGCGCGGCCAGCGAGGTGTCGATGAACTGGCGTGCCGGCAGTTCGCCGTCGCGGGTCATGTCCCACAGGGCGAGCCAGATCACGGAGCGTGCGAGCGCGTCGTCGAAGCGGTACAGGTTGCTTGTCGCGAATGCGAGGCTCTTGTCGTCGAAACGCAGCTTCGTGTAGGTCAGGTCGTCGTCGTTCACCAGGATCAGCGACGGACGTGCCTTGCCGGCGGCAGCGTCGACGACCGTCAGTTCGCCGTCGACGTCCAGTTCGAAACGGTCGGTGCGCACGATCTTGCCGGTTTCCGGATCCTCGTTGTAGAAGCCGACGGCGAGACGGTGGGCGCGCAGCACGGGATGCTCGGCCGGAGCGGTCTGGCGCAGGGCGAGACGCTTGATGGTGCCGTCCTCGTTCTCTTCGACTTCGGTGGCGATGGTGTTGATGCCGGATTCCTCAAGCCACTGGGCGCTCCACGCCTTGAGGTCGCGGCCGGAAGTGAGTTCCAGTTCGGCGAGCAGGTCGGCGAGGGTGGCGTTGGAGTAGGCGTGCTTGTTGAGGTAGTTGTTGATGCCCTTGAAGAACTTCTCACGGCCCACGTAGTACACGAGCTGCTTCAGCACGGAGGCGCCCTTGGCGTAGGTGATGCCGTCGAAGTTGACGTAGGTGTCGTTGAGGTCGTTGATCGGGGCGACGATCGGGTGGGTGGTGCTCAGCTGGTCCTGACGCAGCGCCCAGCTCTTTTCGCCGGAGCTGAAGGTTGCCCAGGCGTCCTTCCATTCGGTGGCTTCGGCGGTGGCGAGGGTGGACGTGAACTCGGCGAAGGATTCGTTGAGCCACAGGTCGTTCCACCACTTCATGGTCACGTAGTCGCCGAACCACATGTGGGCGAGCTCGTGCAGCACGGTGACCACACGGCGTTCCGCGTAGGCGTCGGTGACCTTGGATTCGAACACGTACTGGTCGCGGATGGTAACCATGCCGATGTTCTCCATGGCGCCGGCGTTGTACTCCGGCACGTAGATCTGGTCGAACTTGGCGTACGGGTACGGCACGCCCCAGGTCTTGGCGTAGAAGGCGAAGCCTTTCTTGGTGATGTCGAACAGGTAGTCGACGTCCTTGCTGAAGGCCTTGGCGAGCGCCTGGCGGCAGTACATGGCCATCGGCACGGTGCGGCCGTCCTCATTGGCGTATTCGGTGTGCCATTCGGCGTACGGTCCGGCGCAGATGGCGGTGAGGTAGGAGCTCATGGTCGGGGTCGGTTCGAACACCCACAGCTTGGTGGTTTCGGCGGCGTGATCGCCGAGCGTGCCTTCCTCGGTGACGGTTTCGTTGTCGGTCACGGAGGCGGTGGGCATGTTGGACGTGACGATCCAGGATTTGGCGGCGAGCACGGAGAAGTCGAACACGGCCTTCAGGTCGGGCTGGTCGAACACGGCGTAGACGCGGCGGGCGTCCGGCACTTCGAACTGGGTGTACAGGTAGACGTTGCCGTCGGACGGGTCGACGCTGCGGTGCAGGCCTTCGCCGGTGTTGGAGTACTGGCACATCGCCTTGACGGTGACCTCGTTGTGCTCCTTGAGGTTCTTCAGTTCGATGCGGCTGTCGACGTACGCTTCAGCCGGGTCGAGGGTTTCGCCGTTGAGGGTGATCTCGCTGACTTCGTTGGCGATGAGGTCAAGGAAGCTTGACTCCCCCGGCTTCGCGTCGAAGGTGATGGTGGTTTCGGAGCCGAAATCCTTGGCTCCGCGGGTCAGGTCAAGCTTGACCGTGTAATGGATTGGCGCGGCGATGATGCTTTTGCGTTCTTCCGCTTCGATTCGGGTGAGGTTTGCTCCTGGCATGTCACTCCTTCTTTCTGGTAACAGAAGGCGGCGCGATCAGTTGTGCCGATCACGTCGCCTTGATTCAATTTATGGTAAATTTACGGCTTATTTCGCGGCGTTCAGTCCCATCGCGTCGTCCACGTCCTGCGCGATGTCGGCGACGACGGGGACGATCATCGGCTTGCGGTGCAGCTGTCGTGCCACCCAGCCGCCGAGTGTGCGTCGCATGATCTGCTGCAGTTTGTAGGTGTCGCGCGTGCCCTGCATCATCGCGTCCTGCAGCTGCTCGACGATCTGGTGACGGACCTTGTCGAACTCGCTTTCGTCTTCCGCGACCGCGTTGAGGTAGATCTTCGGGCCGGTGATGACATCCGCGGTTTCGGTGTCGACGACCACGAAGCTGGACACGAAGCCTTCGGTGCCGAGGATGCGGCGCTTCTCGAGTTCTTCGTCGGTCAGTTCGCCGACGGAATCGCCATCGACGTAGACGTAGCCGCACGGCACGGAGCCGACGACCGCGGCCTGGCCGTGGTACAGGTCGACGACGTCGCCGTCTTCGGCCAGCACGACGTTCTGCGGATCGACGCCGGTCTTGACGGCGATCATGCCGTTGGCCACCAAGTGGCGGTTTTCGCCGTGGATAGGCATGGCGCACTTCGGCTTGACGATGTTGTACATGTACAGCAGCTCGCCTTCGTTGCAGTGGCCGGAGACGTGCACGGCGGCGTTGTCTCGGTTGACCACGCGGGCTCCGAGCTGCACGAGCTTGTTGATGACCTTGTAGACGCCATGCTCGTTACCTGGGATCAGGGAGCTGGCGAGGATCACCGTGTCGAACTCGTTGATGGTGATGTCGCGGTGGTTGCCGTCGGCGATGCGGCCGAGCGCGGCCATCGGCTCGCCCTGGGAGCCGGTGCACATGTAGACGAGCTTGTCGTCCTGCACGTCATGGGCCTGCTTCAGGTCGATGACGGTGTCCTCGGGCAGACGCAGGTAGCCCAGATCTGCTGCGATGGACATGTTGCGGACCATGGAACGTCCGACGAACACGACCTTGCGGCCGTACTTGTGGGCCGCGTCGACGACCTGCTGCACGCGGTGCACGTGGCTGGAGAAGCTGGCCACGATGATCTTGCGCGTGGCCTGTGCGAACGCCTGGTCGAGCGCCGGACCGATGGAGGTCTCCGGCTTGACGAAGCCCGGGACCTCGGCGTTGGTGGAGTCCATCATCAGGAGGTCCACGCCCTTTTCGCCGAGCTTGCCGAATTCCACCAGATCGGTGATGCGGTGGTCGAGCGGCAGCTGGTCGAGCTTGATGTCGCCGGTGTCGATGAGCGAGCCGGCGGGGGTCTGCACGAACACGGCGAGCGCGTCCGGAATGGAGTGCGTGACGTTCACGAATTCCAGGTTGAACGGGCCGACCTTGAGCTTGTCGCGTCCCTTGACCTCGACGAGCGTCGGGTTGATGCGGTGTTCCTTGCACTTGGCCTCAACGAAGGCGAGGGTGAGCTTGGAACCGATCAGCGGAATGTCCGGGCGGAGCTTGAGCAGGTACGGCACGCCACCGATGTGGTCTTCGTGGCCGTGGGTGAGCACGAGCGCCTCGACCTTGTCGAGACGGTCCTTGATGTAGTGGAAGTCAGGCAGGATGAGGTCCACGCCCGGCTGCTCCTCTTCCGGGAAGAGCACGCCGCAGTCGATGAGCAGGATATGCCCGTTGTATTCGACCACGTTCATGTTGCGGCCGATCTCACCCAGACCGCCGAGCGGCACGATACGCATGGAGCCCTTGCGGTACTTCGGCGGGGCGATCAGCACTTCGTCCTGCTGGGGCGCGGTGGATTGCGGCGCGGAATGCGACGGGCGACGGTTCGAACCGTTGCCGCCACGGGATCCACGGGAGCCGCCGTTGCGCGAGCCACCGTTGCCACGGCTGCGGGTGGAGGACTTGGCCTTCTTGATGGCGGTCTTCTCGGACTTCGCGGCCTTGGTGGTCTTGGATGCCTTGACTGCGGTTTCAGTGCGCTTGGCAGCCTTGCTGCCGCGCTTGTGTGTTGTTGTCTTTGTGGTTTCTTCTGTAGCCATTTCCTAGTTGGATTTCTATTACTAATTGTCTCCGCCTATGCGGAAACGAGGAATTTGGGTGCCTGCCGGCGTTCATGCGCGACAGGCCAGTCGCATCATGCGATTCGGTTCACAGCAGTCCCGCGGCGCGCATGCCCTTTTCCGCGCGCACGAGTTCCGCTTCGCCCGGACCGACGTTCGGCAGGCGCATTTCGGTGGAGTCGAGGATTCCACGCACCTTCAGCGAGGCTTTGGCCATCACGGCCTGGAAGCCATTGCCGTTCATCGCTTCGACGAGCGGCGCCAGCTGCACGGAGATGCGCTGCGCTTCGTGGATATCGCCACGATCGAACGCGTTGGCGAGGTCACGCATCGGACCGGCGGCCGCGTGCGCGATCACAGAGATGATGCCGACGGCGCCGACGGACAGGAACGGCAGGAACAGGCCGTCATCGCCCGAATACCAGGTCAGACCGGTCTCCATGCGCTTGCGCACCGCGCCTGCGATGTCGCCGGTGGCGTCCTTGACGGCCTTGACGTGGTCGAGTTCGGCCATACGACGGTAGGTTTCCAGCTGGATGTGCAGTCCGGTACGGCCCGGCACATCGTAGATGATGATCGGCTTGTCCGCGGAATCGTTGACCGCCTTGTAGTGGCGGAACACGCCTTCCTGCGACGGACGGGAGTAATACGGGGCGACCACGAGCACCGCGTCGGCGCCCGCCTCCTGGGTCTGCTCCACCATGCGCACGGTGTGCGCGGTGTCGTTGGAACCGGCGCCGGAAATGACCGGCACGTCCACGACTTCCTTGACGGCCTGAACCAGTTCGACCTTCTCCTCCATGTGGGTGGTCGGAGATTCGCCGGTGGTGCCGTTGACCACAAGACCGTCGGCACCATCCGCCACGAGCTGCCTCGCCAGCTGTTGCGCGGCTTCGAAATCTACGGCTCCGTCAGCCTTCATGGGGGTGACCATGGCCGGAAGGATACGTCCGAAGGGAGCAGGATCGAGCAGATGCATAGTACCGTCAGTCTTAGGGCTTGTCATACGGCTAACGGTACTTCCCTCTGCGGACGCTTTCGATTTCATGAGACGCGAAAAGTCACATTTTGGAAGGCCTGCCGACGATGACCGCGACGACGCACTGCAGGAAAGCGACGAACGTGAACACCATCAGCGGCACATGGTGGCCGCCAGTGGCCTGGACCAGCACGCCGAACATAAGCGGGCCGAGCGACGCGATCAGATAGCCGAACGACTGCGCGACGCCCGACAGCACCACGGTTTCGGCGCTGTCACGGCCGCGCAACGCGATCAATGCGAGCGCCACCACCAGGGACGCGCCTTGCGCGCAGCCGCCGACGAACGCCCATACCGGCATGAGATGCGGCAGCAGCAGCATGCCGAGGCCGGCGATGAACATGGGGGCGCTTGCGGTAAGCGCCGCGCAGACCTGGTTGCCGCGCACGTTCATGAGTTTCGGAATGAGCAGGCCGGAGAAAATGCCGATGCCTTGGAAGATGAACAGATGCACGCCGGCGGTGGAGGCGTCGTAGCCGATGGACGCCGAGATGGACGGCATCCAGTTGGACATGGTGTAGAAGGCGGACGATTGCAGTCCCATGAAGGCCGTCACGTACCACGTCATCGGACGGCGCAGCACGCGGGTGAACACGCCATGCGACGATTGCGTGGAACATGCCGGTCGCTGTGCGGAATGCGGGTTTTGTGCGTTGGCCGTCGTGCTGCGATCGCCAATATCATCGATATCGCCAGTATCGCTGGTTTCGATGGTGCCGCCGGCGGAAGCGATAACGACTTTGCGATTGTGCAGGATACGCAACGCCCACAGCACGGCGACGACCAGCGGCGGCACACTCCAGAAGGCGAGTGACGCGCGCCAACCGCCCCACATCTGCGCAAGCGGCGCGGACAGCAAACCTGCGGTGGCGCTGCCGGCGGTGATGCAACCGGAATAGACGCCGGTCGCCATCGCGACATGGCCGGCATAGTCACGTTTCGCGATCACCGGCACAAGAACGTTGCCGACGGCGATGGCGGAGGCGAACACCACCGTGCCCAGCCAGATGCCAACGCCGCCGCCGAACGAGCGGATGGCGTCGCCCGCCGCGATGCACAGCAGGGCCAGCAGAATCGACATGTCGATGCCGATGCGGCGTGCAAGGAACGTGACCAGCGGGCTGACCGCGGCGAAGGCGATCAGCGGAATCGCCGTCAATACGCCCTGCACGCCCTCACCCCACGCAAGGTCGGTTCCCATTTGGGCGAGGACCGGCCCGACGGCGGCGATGGCGGGCCGCAGATTCAGCGATACGAGGAAGATCAAAGCCACCCACAATCCGGTGGAGGACCGGTCGTACACCAGCATGTTTCGTTTTGAATTCATTCCGTTCCCATTCCCGCTTCCACTTCCGTTTACCGCCGTTCCAACGGGACGTGCCGCGCCTAGATTTTCCCTATCAATCTTCAAGCTCATCGAGCGCATCGAAGCAATCGTTGATGCCTTCGATACGCGCGTGCACCTCGTCTTCGGTATCGACGAGGCATTTTCCGACTTCGTCCACCATCAGGGCGATCAGGGCGAACGCCGCGGTGAAGCTCGTCAGCACGTGGGAGTTCAGCACCACTTTGAAGAAGGCGACGTTACGGCCGATGACGGCGTTGCGCGCCGAAATGTCGCCAATCACCACCACGGTCAGGCCGCGCTCAAGCATCACGTCGATGAGCCGCGAGAAGAAGGGAAGACGCCGGCCCACGCCGATGATGACGATTACGTCGCCTGCCGCATAATCAACCAGATCTTCGGCTATGGACTGGCCTGGATTCGGCAGAATATCAACGTTTCCGCGTAGCCGCATCAGCTGTTCGCGCATGTGCAGCGCCACGGGATAGCTGCTGCGGTACCCGACCACCGCCACATGCGGGGCCGTGGCCATGGCTTGGCATGCGGATGACAGTTGCGCGCGGTCGATGCCTTCAAACGTGCGTTTCAGGCTTTCCTCGTCACGGCGCAGATGGTCGGCGACCAAATCGTCGCACTGGGTGTGCCGTGAAAGCTCCGGAGAGCCAGGACGATGGACGCGACGCACGTCACGTCTGAATTCGCCCGCGTTCGCATAGCCGAGCTTGCGGTACAGGCGGCTGAGCGTCGGCTGCGAGATGCCGCTCAACTGCGACAATTCCACGGAATTGCAGACCAGCACGTCGGTCAGATGACCCAGAATGAACTGCGCGGCCTCACGTTCCGTCGCAGTCAGCGAATCGAAGGATTCCCGGATGCGCGCCACCAGGCCGAGGTCCGCGGCAGCATTGCCTTCCTCGTCCATGGCGTCCTTCGAAGCCCCCATATTGTCTGAAAGCATAATTCCAGAAGTCACGCTCATCGCCCTTCCCTGCAGTACATTCTCACGCGGCGCATCCGCTCTCCTGACGATGCTACCCCTTGCTTTCCGGGTTTCACCAGGTTTGGCCACCGACAACTGTCACGACGAATGAAGAATTTCAGATGCCGTAAGCACTGAAATGCATCCATCACAGGCAATGGCGGCGCCTCTTGGCAACGCGACCCACCATCAGGAGATGACCGACCATGGCAAAAACAGCTTACCCCACACAATCAACATCGCATATCGAGCGGATTCGGCATAGAAGAAACGGTGCCAAACCAGCGAAATGGGCGACTAACGCGGCAACAAAATCCCCGACTGTTGCGAACACTGTTGAACGCGGCATCGCGCCCGGCCGAATGCGAGGCGAACGCGGTGCGCAAGATCGTACGGCTGGTGGCACGCACCGGCTGCCGCACGCATATTCTGCACGTGTCCAGCGGTCTGAGCGTGGACGTGCTGCGGCGGGCGAAGGCCGAAGGACTGCCGGTCAGCGCGGAGACCTGTCCGCATTACCTCACGTTGGATTGCGACCATATTCCCGACAACGCCACCGCGGTCAAATGCTGTCCGCCGATTCGTGATCTGCATGAGCAGGACGCGCTATGGGCGGGGCTTGCCGACGGCACGTTGGATGGTGTCGTCACCGATCATTCCCCGGCCAGCGCGGATATGAAAGCCGGCACGCTCGCCACCGCGTGGGGTGGCGTTTCCAGTCTGCAGGTCGGATTCCGCGCGGTGTTGACGGGTGCGATGCGGCGCGGCTTGAGTTTGGCCGACGTCGTGCGGTGGATGTCGTGCAACACCGCACGGCTTGTGGGACTTGACGATCGTGACGATATAACGCCGGTATTGCGGGCCGATTTGGCGATTATTCGCCCGTACGAACGGTTTGTTGTGGATGCTACCGCTTTGGAAAGCCGCAATCCGATCTGCGCCTGCGATGGCATGACGCTTAACGGCGTCGTCACGCGCACGTTTGTAGCGGGGCGGGACGCGCTCTCCGGAGTGCGGGAGGGGAATCTTATCGTTCGTCCGTGAATCGGAATCCGTAAATCAACCATTCAACAAAAATCCCCAACCCGCCGACGGCCGGATGTCATTCGATGTCGGCAGATTGGGGACGGACGAGAATCAGGTCTCAGCCCAGGTAGGCGGCCGGGTTCTGGGCGAACTTGTCGGCGCAACCGGGGTTGCAGAAGTAGTAGGTGACGCCGCCGTATTCGCGGGTCGCGGCCGCGGTGGCCGGATCGACGCTCATGCCGCAAACCGGATCCTTCGCAACGTTCGCCGCGGAATCGCCCATATTCGAAGCCATGCCGTGGCCGTCATGACCGCCGCAGCAGTGTCCGGCGCCCATCGCGCCCATGTTCTCGGCTTCCTTCTTGGCCTTGTGATCGCTGAACAGTCCCATGATCGTTCCTTTCCGACTGTGCTGGTTGCCATTATTTTTGCTCGGATCGGGCTTGCGTACCCGATACGTCTTGTTTTTCGCCGCCTCCGCGTCCGGATCGAACAGGCGCAGCCGGCTTGCGTTCGTCACCACGCACAACGACGAGAACGCCATCGCGGCGCCGGCGATCATCGGATTCAGCAGCGTTCCGGTGAACGGATACAGCACGCCGGCCGCGATCGCGATGCCGATGCTGTTGTAGCCGAGTGCGAAGCCGAGGTTTTGCGCGATGTTGCGCATGGCGGCGTGCGTCAGGTCGAGCGCGTGCACGAGTCCCATGAGCGATCCGCCCATCAGTGTCACGTCGGCGGATTGGATGGCCACGTCGGTGCCGGTGCCGATGGCGAATCCGACGTTGGCTCGGGCGAGGGCGGGCGCGTCGTTGATGCCGTCGCCGACCATCGCCACCGTATAGCCTTGCGATTGGAGTTTTGCGATTTCGTCGGCCTTACGTTCCGGCCGCACGCCGGCAATCACATGACGTTCGTCGATACCGACCTGGCTTGCGATGGCGCGTGCGGTGGTCGGATTGTCTCCCGTGAGCATGACGGCTTCGACGCCACGTTTGCGGAGCAGTTCGATGGCTTGGCGCGAGTCGGCTTTCGGCACGTCGGCGACGGCGACGATGCCGGCGAGATGGCCGTCGATGGCCGCTAGGATCGGCGTTTTGCCTTGCTGCGACAGGAGTTCCATGTCGGCGATGATGGCGTCGAGGTTCGTATCGTGGATGGTCTCGGAGGCAATTTCGGAGGTATCGGACGTAACGTCGGGCATGTCGACGTCAAGGTCGTCGATCAGGTCGGTGTTGCCGACGGCGACGGTGTGCGGCAGACCGCGGAAGGTGACGCGCGCGGTGACGCCACGGCCGGCAATCGCCTGAAAATCGGTGGTTTGCGCGAGTTCCGCAACGTCCGCGACGTCGGCTTTTTCCGCAGCTGCGGCAACGATCGCAGCAGCGAGCGGATGCTCGGAATCACGTTCGGCGGCGGCGACAATCGTCAGCAAATCATCGGGACGCCGATGCCACACGCCCAACGGCAGCACATCGGTAAGGGTGGGTTTGCCGGCGGTGATCGTGCCGGTCTTATCCAATACGACGGCATTGACTTTGCCGCATGTTTCCAACGCTTCGGCGGAACGGACCAGCACCCCCATGCGAGCCGCGCGGCCAGTCGAGACCGTCACCGACAACGGAGTCGCCAGTCCGAGCGCGCACGGGCAGGCGATCAGCAGCACCGATACCGCGGCGACCAGCGCGTGCGTGACACGCGGTTCGGGGCCGAACGCGAACCACAGCGCGCACGACCATACGGCGATGAGTACCACGGCCGGCACGAAAACGCCGGAGATACGGTCCGCCAATCGTTGCACGGGGGCTTTCGAGCTTTGTGCGGCGGCCACCATGCCGATGATCTGCGCGAGCACGGTGTCCTTGCCGACTTTCGTGGCGCGGTACCGCAGCGAGCCACCACCGTTGATGGTGACGCCCGTCACTTCGCTGCCCTCGGTTTTGGCGACCGGCATGGCTTCGCCGGTGATCATCGATTCGTCCACGGTGGAGCTGCCGGATATGACGATGCCGTCGACCGGCAGCTGCTCGCCGGGGCGGATGGCGATGATGTCGCCGACGCGCACGTCATCGATGGCGATGCTGGTTTCCTTGCCGTCTCGCACCACGCGGGCGGTTTTCGGTTGCAGACCCGCCAATGCGCGCATGGCTTCACCGGTGCCTTTGCGGGCGCGCGCTTCGAGCAGCTGGCCGACAAGCATAAGCGTGACGACCACACCGACCGCTTCGAAATACGGTTCGCGCGCGTTCTCGGGCAGGATGCCCGGCGCGAAGGTGACCACGCAGGAGTAGGCGAATGCGGCCAGCGCGCCGAGGCTGACGAGCGCGTTCATCTCCGGCGAGCGGTGGGCGATCGCGGCGAAACCGCTGCGGAAAATCGGCAATGCCGCATAGCCGACGATTGGCAGCATCAGCAGGAACTGCAGCCAGTTCGGCATCGGATACAGCATGAGCATGGTGGAGCCGAATACCGGAATCGTGCAGACGGCCGCCACGATAAGACGGGTGATGAGGGCGCGAATTCCCGATTCCGATCCGCGCGATTTGCCCGAATCACCCGAACCGGACGTTTGGACGGCGCCTTTTTGCGCGCATTGCACGCCTGTTTCCGCGGAACCGGATGCGTGGGCACCGTCAGCAGTCGCGCGAATGTCCGAATCGCCGGAATCGGACATACTGGCGCCGACGGAACCAACCGCGGAACCGGCGGCGGCACCGACACTTGCATGCTTTCCCGGCAGTATGCGCAACGTGCCGTGCAGCATGTTCATACCGCATGCGAAGGGATACTCGCCCGGCTGGTCGGGATGAAGCGTCAGCGTGGTCGTGCGGAAGGCGGGCAACGCAAGATCGACCCCGAAATCGGAGAACACGACATGCGACGAGCATTCGCCGTCTTCCTTGCGATCGAAGATCAGCCGCAACGGCATGCCCGCTTCGGCTTCGATGACGGCTGGGTTATACCCGCCTTTGACTTCGACGACCGCTTCCTGCACGCCGTCGCGCAACGGCGCACGATACGCTTTGCGCGGTGCGAAGAAGAACCACAGCACGCCCGCCGTGACGAGCAGCGCCATAATAAGCGCGATTGCGATGTGCATATTCCAGCCGCCTTCCGTCCGTAATTGGCTTTCGATTTCGGCAAACACCATCACAATATACCCCTATAGGGTATATTGGCAAGAAGGACGAGCAAACTTCAGCCGTAGATAAAATTTTCAGCGCAGCGAGGAGGACGATATGAACGCCACACAACATGGGTACGCAAGCGACCAGAAGAGGATCATCGCACGATTGAATCGCATCGAAGGGCAGGTGCGCGGCATTCGGCAGATGACGGAAAACGGCGAATACTGCATCGACATTCTGACGCAGATTTCCGCAGCGGACAGCGCGCTGAAGTCGGTGGCGCTACTGCTGCTCGACGACCATCTGCACCATTGCGTCGCCAAAGCCGCGGCGGAGGGCGGTACCGTCGCCGACGAAAAGCTGGCGGAAGTCAGCGCCGCCATCGCACGCCTTGCCAAATAATCGGAACAGATCCGCCATAAAAAACTGCCGACGGGAGACACATGCGCCCGTCGGCAGTTTGAAAAAGAATTACGGTTACAGGTCGAGGAACTGGTCGAGGCCGACGGTCAGCCCCGGATAGGTTCCGGTGGAGACCTTGCGCACGGCCAGCAGCACGCCCGGCATGAAGGAGATGCGGTCGAAGCTGTCGGCGCGGATGGTCAGCTGTTCGCCGGAGTTGCCGAACAGCACCTCCTCGTGGGCGTTGAGGCCACGCAGACGCACGGCGTGCACGTGGATGCCGTCCACCACCTGGCCGCGGGAGCCGCCATCGGTTTCGGTGGCGTCCGGAACCGGACCCAAGCCGGCCGCCTTGCGCGCTTCGGCGATGCCCTGCGCGGTGTGGAAAGCGGTGCCGGACGGGGCGTCCACCTTGGTCGGGTGGTGCAGTTCGATGACTTCCGCGGATTCGAAATACGGCGCCGCGACCTTTGCGAAATGGTCGGCGAGCACCGCGGAAATGGCGAAGTTCGGCGCGATGAACACGCTCTGGCCCTCACGCGGAGCTGCTGCGAGCGCGGCACGCACCTGGTCGAGCTTCTCTTCGGTCCAGCCGGTGGTGCCGACCACCACGTCGACGCCCTGCTTGACGAGGGCGAGCACATTGCCCAGCGACACGCTCGGCACGGTGAATTCCACCACGACGTCGGTGTTTTCGGGGGTGATTGCGGCCAGGTCGTCGCCTGCGTCGAGCGCGAGCGCGAGTTCGGTGTCGGCGGCGGAATCGACGGCGTCGACCACATGCGAGCCCATACGGCCCTTGGCGCCGACTACGGAAACCTTGATCATTGCAGCTCCTTGATGCTTTCGCGGACGCGCATGTTGCGCATGTCGTACGTTTGCCGTGCGCGCTTGCCGCGCGCATAATCGCATGCGTTTTCACACATGTTTTTGAATCACGCGCCCACGTCCATAACGTGTTCCACTTACGAATCTAAAGAGACGCTTCGACGCGGAGGCAGGCGGCTATGACGCTTGACGATCGAACGTCGGTCAGCCGCGGCGGCGCGCCAGCAGCCAGCCGATCAGCGCGAACGGAATCGAACAGCCCACGAACACGGCGGGCAGGCTCAATCCCACGCCCGGATCGAAATGGTCGAGCACGATGCCGGTGATCATGGAGCCGAACGACGCGCCCATCGTGCCGGCGGTGCTCACCCAGGACAGGCCTTCGGTGAGCGATTCCTCGGGCACGGTCTCCTTGACGACGAGGTTGCCGGAGGCGAACACCGGCGAAATGGTCAGGCCGGTGAGGATCTCCACCAGTCCCATCACGATCAGGTTGCCCTGGCACAGGTGGATCACCACGAAGCCGACGGTCATCAACGCGAGGAACATGATCATGTGACGCCAGCGGGAGCCTTTGAGCTCGCGCGAGCCGAAGACCAGCGCGCCCATGCAGGATCCGACGGCCAGCATGGCGAGCTGCACGCCCAGCACGGAGTCGAGGTGCAGCGATTTCATGACGGCGGTCATGGATGTATCGAACGCGGTGAACGCCATGTTGAACACGATGAACACGGCGAGGAGCGGCAGCACACCCGCATAGGTGAGCACGTTGCGTTTCCTGCGGTCGCGATCGCCCGTCTTGAGCCGATCCAAATCGAAACGGTCCGCGGAAACCGCGGCACCAGCGGCACCGCCGGCCGCCAATCGCACGTCAGCATCGTCCGTATCGGCCGCGACGACCGTGATTTCGCGCAATACCGGCGGTTGAGTGTCACGCAATGCGAAGAACACGGCACCGCCGAACGCGCAGGCGAGGGTCGGCACGAACAGCTGTGATACGGGATGCACGGACGCGGCCAGGAAAGCCGCCAGAATCGGCCCGAAGATGAACACGATCTCGTCGATGGCGGATTCGAGCGCATACGCGGTGTTGAGCAGGTCCTCCTTGTCGGCGCGGTCGAGCACGTACGCCCAACGGGTGCGCACAAGCGCGCCGAACGAGAACTGCGTCATGCCCATGACCACGGCAAGCACGAACAGCAGCGGAATCGGCACGCGCATCAGCGCGGCGAACGCGAAGCCCAGCATGACGATGATCTGCACCGTCAGGATCACCGGACCGACCTTGCGCTGGCCGAACCGGTCGAACAGGCGCGCGTACAGCGGCGTGACCGCGGCGGTGGCGAGCACGTACGCGGCGCTCATCACGCCGGCGATCGTCCAATTGTCGTACATGTGGTTGAGCGCGAGCACGATACCGAGGCCCATCATGGACATCGGCAGTCGCGCGATGGCTCCGGACACGCAGAACGCCTTCGTGCCGGGAATGCGGAAAAGCTGCGCGTATGGCGATTGCGTTTTCTGCGATTCGTGCGGTTCGTGCGATTGCGATTGCGGTTTCGCGCCCGTCACGCCGTCACCTTTCCCCGGTAGATGAACATGTCGTCGAACAGTGGCGGCACTTCGCCGTCGGCGCCGCCGCCGAGCCGGGCGACCGTCTCGCTTGCCGTGCGGTGCGCGATGCAGTCCAACCCCTTGTGGTCGTAGAAGCTCACGTCGCAGTCGGAATCGGTGTGCAGGTAGAATGCGGGCACGTCCCATGCGGCGAAATGCTCCTGCATGCGTCTCCAAAGCTGCCCGCCCACACCGTGGCCGCGCACGTCGGGATTGACGATGAACAGTTCCAGCTCGCCCATGGTGGTTTCGTTGGCGCGCCCTTCGCGTTCCAGATCGAGTTCCACCGAGAAGCCGGATTTCAGCGCCGCCATATGCTTGGCGGCCTCCGGATCGGCGTCGATGCGGCGTTCCAAGGCCTTCATTTCCTCGCCGACTTCGATTTCGTTGAGCTGCGGCGCCTCGCCGGCGACGCGGATGAACGTGACGCCCGCGAGTGTGCCGTCGGCGGCGAACGCGCCGTTGGCGAACGTGGTCGGCAACAGGTAGTGCAGCACGAAATATCGGGAGATCAGCCGCGACATGTCCGCGCCGACCTTGTCCACATCCTGCGGCCAGGTACGGTCGAACAGGTCGACCACCGCGTCCAGATCGCCCCAGCCGATGGGACGGAAGACGATTGCCGATGCGTTGTTTGTTCCGGCACCCATGCCGGCGTTCGGGATTGCGGTTGCGCTGTTCGCAGCCATATCAAACACTCCTTAACTGTCGTTGCGTCCGGCATGTGCGCCCGCCCACACATGCTGCACGAGGGTAGCGGCGTTCCTCCACAACGCTGCCTGCATAGCGGTTTCTCCCGCAGGCAGGCCGGAAAGCGCCGCTCCCCCGCTTTCTTCGGTCAAGGAGCCATTGCGCACCGGCACTAGTCGTTGTCGGATTGCTGCGGAATTCCGTAGCTCAACTCGGCAAGGATCTCTTCTTCTGTTTTGTCGAGGGCGTCAAGCTCCCGATCGGCCTCGTGAGGCTCACTCACATAGTAGAGACAGGCGTCGATTGCATCCAACGGCACCCCTTCCATCGCCGCGAGCAGCAGGCGGTACAGGTCGAGCTGTGCGAGCTTCTCCTTGATTTCGTCCGGTTTGCGTGGTTTTACGCCGGTTTTCCAATCGACCACGGTGTAGCGTTTCATCTCGTCCGTTTCGTCGAGACCGCCGAAGAACACCGCGTCGAGTTTGCCGTTGACGATGGTGCCGAGCTGGGACATGTCGACGACGAGCTGGCGTTCCGCCCATGCTGGACGTCGTTTTGCCCACGGCGAAGCGACGAGACGACGCTGCCAAGCGGCCAGTTTCCGTTCGTCTCGCAATTGGGCGTCCTGCGATGGTGCGTCCTGCGATTGCACGCCGCCGTTGTCCGCGTCGACTTGCGTATCACCTATCAATGCGATCAGTTCCGCACGCGACTGCGCGGCCATACCGGCAGCACCTTCCGTACCACCGATGCCGTCGACGTCCGCATCCGCCATGATGAAACGCTCAGCCCATGCGTGGAACCGCGTGCCGAGCTGTGCCGCCGGCGAGGCGACGTGCGGAATCGGACGGACCAGACCACGCCAGTAGGCGCGGGAGTCACGCTCGCCCATGGAGCCGGCGCGCGCTTGCAGCGAGGTGACGTTTTGGCGGCCGGCAGCAAGGATACATTCGCCTTTGGCACGCACGGCCTCGTCGAAGGCGTCCTGCGATTCGCCTGCGTCAGCCGCGTCCGGTTCCGGCATGAGATGTTCGTCGGCGACGAGCAGTTTGGCGAGACGCAGCAGTGAGTTTCCGGTTTCCGGCGATGGCGTGGCGGATTCATCGGCAACGTCGCCCTGCGTTCCCGTGGATTCAGCGATATTCGGTTCGTCGGATTCGACGGCACGTACCTGTTCGGCCGCGGCACGCAGCTTGTCGGCGACATCGGCGCTCAGATCGCACGGCCAAGGCAAAGTATGGTCGTCCGAGACCGGTTCGAGCGGCGTGTTCCACGCATCGCCCACCACGGCATTCTCGAAATCGCGGGCGTGTTCGCCTACGAAATAGCCGTCGGGCAGGTCAAGTCCCAGCGTGTGCGGGGAGCCGTCCACATCGTCGGACAGGTTGTCCGGTTCGCGTACCGCGGTGACGATTCCGTTCATCGAATCGCGCGTCTCCAGCCAGAAATTCGACGGCGCGGCGCTTTTCTTTCCCTCCGCCAGACGGGAGTCGCGGCTCGTCTCGTTGCATCCGCTGTATACGAGCAGCGCCTCGTAGCGGGCGCGCGTCAACGCCACGTAGGCGAGACGGCGTTCGTCGGCGTGCAGTCGGCGGCCGTATTCCTCCTGTTGCGTCAGGTACAGGCTTGCCGGATCCATTCCTTCCATATCGTCGACGGCCATGGTTCGCAAGGTGCCGAACACCTCGTCGTCGATCACTTCCGCATCGTCCAATCCGTCGAGCGATTCCACGGGATTGCCCCCGATGGGCGCGTCGTGCGGGAATCGTGGCAGGATATCCGCGTCGGCGCGCACCGGAACCGGCACCGCGGACGGGTCTTCCAGCCAAGTGTGGGCTTTTTCGAAGTATTCCGGCGGCTCCCATACGCCGTCGCGCCGACCGCCCGGATGGTCTTCGTCCGTTTTGACGCTCAGGTGGTCGCCTTGACTGGACGGGAAGGTGCCGTCGCGCATGCCGACCACGGCCACGGCGTCCCATTCCAGGCCTTTCGACTGGTGCACGGTCATGAGCACCACATCGACGGGGGTATCTGGTGCGGTGGCGTTGTCATCGGACGCGTCACGCAGCGAATCCACCCACGAGATGAACGCGCGCAGGCTTGGCGTGCCCTGCGCGGCGATTTCCTGCAAGTAGGTGTCCACCAGAGACAGCATCGCGTCGAGTGACGAAGCGGCATGCGATGCGGCACGATTGCCGGCATCCGGATGCCGCATCCGTTCGGCGAGCAGCAGGTCGATGTCCAGTCCGAGCGCGGTGATGGCCGTGCGTACCACTTCCGGCAACGGATGGCCGGCCGTGCGCTGCACCTGTTGGATGACGCGACCGGCGTGGATGACGCTCGCGGCTCCCGTACGGCTCAATACGCCGTCGACGAGGTGCCGCAGATCGCCGCGCAGCAGCACGTCGATCAGGAAGACGGCGTTGGGCACTTGGTCGCGGTAGGCGCGCACGGTGGCGCGGATGTCGGCGTCGGACGGATTCGCATCCGCCTCCACAATGCCGGCCGACACGAGCGCGCGGTAGCGTTGCGCGGTGTTGAGCCGTTCGGCGATGCCGGCGAGCGCCTGCAGATCGTCGGCGGACAGACCGAATCGTGGCGTGGCGAGCAGCCGCATGAGCGCGGCGCTGTCGGTGTGGTCGCATACGACGTGCAACAGGGCGAGGATGTCTTTGATTTCGGGACGTTCCAGGAGTGCGGCCTGGCCGACGACGAGTGTGGTGAGGCCGGCTTGTTCCAGTGCGTCCTCGTAGGCTGGCATCTGCGTTTTGGAGCGGAACAGGAGCGCCACGTGCGGACGGTTGTCTTTGGCTCCGTCGGCGAGCTCGTTTTCGGTTGGCGTGTGCAGTGCGATCGCTTGTTTGGCGAAGCGTACGATGGCGTCGATTTCCTGGCCGAATGTGGCGTAGCCGAGCACGCCGAGCGTACCTTCGGGGGCATTGTCGATGTTGGCGAGCGGGGACACGTCCACTTCGCGCATAAGCGAGCTGCCGCGACGTCTGGCGGGCAGGCGCAATGGTTTCGTCAGATTGTTGGCCGCTTCGAGCACCATGCGCGAGTTACGTCGGGTGACGGTCAGCGTGTAGGGCTTGTCGGTGGCGTCGTGGCCGAAGTCGTGTTGCAGCATGCGGAATGCGCCTGGGCTGGCTCCTCGCCATGCGTAGATCGATTGGAAGGGGTCGCCGACGGCGTTCACCGCGCTGCGATGGGTGGAATCGGCGTGGAACAGTGCGGTCAGGAGGGCCGCCTGCGTGGTGGAGGTGTCTTGGTATTCGTCGAGCAGCACGTGCGTGTAGCGTTTGCGGTAGGTGGCTCCGATGGAGGGGAATCGGGTGACGAGTTGGAATGCGGCGATGGTGAAGTCGCTGAATTCGGCCATGTTGAGGGCGCGTTTTTCGGCGTGGTAGTCGGCCACGAGGTCGAGTAGCAGGTCGCGTTTGCGGGCCGTGCCGGCCAATTGCGCGGTCTTGTGGACGCAGAGTTGGTGGCATTGGGCGCGGTATTCGCGCATGCGGGTTTCGAAGGCGGTGTCGGATTCCTTTTTCTTCTGTTTCGGAGCCTTGCCCACTTTCGGCTCGTCATCGGGAACGTCCTCGTCTTCAAGCGCTTTGGCCACTTGCGCCACAAACGCCTTATCCCATGCGCGCACGCGTTCCACGGCTTCGTCGAAGCTGGTGCAGTCGCTGCCGATCATGGCTCCTGCGATGGCGTTGGATAGGGTGAACACGTTGCCGGCGATGGTGGAGAATTTGCCGAGTTCGTCGCCGCCTTGGTCGAAGGCCATGAGCTGGTCCATGTGCTTGTCGAGCACGGTGTGGATGAGCTGCAGCGCTCCGGCTTCGCTCAATGGCTGCGTGTTTTGGTCGAAGCCGACGAGCAGGCCGTATTGGCGCACGATGGTTTGGAAGAACGCGTCATAGGTGGAGACTTCCGGTTTGAGGAAGGCGACGCGTGTACCGCGTCCGGCTTGGTTGCGTGTCACGGCAGCGGAGACGCGCGAAAGCAGTTCGGAGGCGGCTTTGCGTGTGAAGGTCAGGCCCAGAATCTTCTCGGGACTGATGCCCTGGTCGATGAGGGTGATGATGCGGCGGGTCATGGTGTAGGTTTTGCCGGAGCCGGCGCCCGCCACCACGACCACGTCCTCGTATGAGGGGGCTTGGATGACGGCGGCCTGTTCCGGACTGTCGGTGAATTTCGGCGTGGCGGCCGGCACAGTGCCCATCGCATCGCCCTTTGCTGTGGCCCCGTTCGTTGACATGCTTCCGTTCATACCGTTACTCCCGTTCATGCCACGGTCCTTTCGAATACGGTGTTCTGCTCGCCTTGGCAGGCCGGGCAGACCCCACTGCCGTACGTTCTGCAGTATCCGACGTGTTCCACGGTCGGACGCGCGGTGATGCGGGTGGCCCGGCTCGCCGCGGCCGCATAGAAGACGCGGGCGATCATGGTCAGCGACCATACCGTCATCTTCGACCGCGATTCCAGAAGTTGCTTCCAATGTTCTTCGCTGACCTGCGCCGGCCGTTCGACGTCGTCGAGGCCGCTGGTGAAGACGCTGGCCATTTTGGGCACGTATTTGCGGGGTATGAAATCGCCCGCGTTGATGCTTCCGCCGGCGAACAGCGCCTGCTGGTGGTACGCTTCGTCGCCTTGCCCTTTGCGTGGCGCGGGTGCCGCGTATTCCATGACGTGGAACAGGGCGCTTTGGGTGATGTCCGGCATGGCTGCGATCGCCTGCGCGCCGCGTTTTCCGCCGTGTTCCGGGAATGCGAGGCCCAGCTGGTAGCAGACGAGCTGCAGGTCGCCGAACAGGGAGCGTCCGTTCGGCACTTTGCCGGTTTTGTAGTCGATCAGCCGTACCTGTTCGCGGCCGTCGGCGGTACGGCGGTGTTCAAGACGGTCGATTCTGCCCGACAGGCGTACGGTGAGCCGGTCGCTCATGCCGGTTTCCGGCCAGCCGTCGACGAGCGCGCCCATGATGGCGATGAGTTCGTCGCGGGAGATCGGAGCGTTGCCGTCGATGGCGTTGTAGGCGTCGAGGATGTCGTCGAAGTCGAATCGCGCGGCGAACTGCCGTTCCGCTTCGGCATGGTCCAATGTTCCCACGGTGATGGTTTCGGTGTTGTTCGACGGGTATCCCGTACGGTTCGACTTGACGAAATATGTGGCGATGTTGCGCAATGCGACCGATGCTTTCGCGTCCTTGCCGAGCGCCTTGTACCGTTCCTCGGGGTCGTCGATGGCGTTGAGGTCGCCACGTAGGGTCTTGTATCGGCCGATCATCCATTGGGTGATTTCGTCGATGTTGTCCTCGTCGCTTACTGCGGTGTGGTTTTGGGGCAGGTCGAGGCCGGCTTCGGTGGCCTGTTGCGCGACGGCGTGGATGAGCGAGCCGAAGCTGGTGGCCGCGCTGCCCATGCGTGGGCCGGCGAAACGGTTCTCCAGCATCCAGCACACCGGGCACGCCCACAAACTGTCCACGGCGGATGGAGAAAGGGTGACCACGTCGGATTGGCCGTCCGTTTTTTCGATGGATTCCGGTTGTTCGATAAGCTTCGCCTTGTCGGCATGCTCCGTTTTTCCGTCAGATTCCATCTTGCCGTCGATTCCCGTCATATCGTCGGCTCCCGCATGTTCCGTAAGGAACGCCCAATTGTCGGGATTCGCGGCGGCGATGCCATGCGATGCCAACAACGCCAAGGCTTGCGCGGCATCGCGCGCTTGGGGGGAATCGGCCGGCGCATGGGCCAGCACGCTTCGCGCGGCGGCGACCAGGCCACGCGGGTCGGCCTCCAGTCCCGCGTATTCGCCGGCCTCGCCGACCGCCGTGTACACGCGTGTTTCCGCATCGGCATCCCGGTCGCGGTCGAACCATTCCGGCAGGTAGCCGTAGAGGAAGTCGGACGGCACATGGTCTTCGTTGAGGACCGCGCTTACCGTCACGCGCTCATCGGCGCGGGTGAGCGCCACAAGGAGGCTTTTCTGTTCGGAGGCGAGCACCGCGGCGAGCTGCGCGTTTTCGCGGCCTGCGGAAGTGACGATGTCGTCGGACAGTCGTCCATGCAGCATGATGTCGGCGAGCTCCTCCCCGCCAAACAGGGTGTTGCGCGGTGAGAGGTTCGGCCATTGGCCTTGTTGGAACGCAGGCATGAATACTAGTTTCCAATGTTTTCCGGCAGCTCCGGCGGGCGTGGTGAGCGTCACGGCCTGATCGATCGGCGCGGTGTGCGCCAGGGAGTCGGCTTCGATGGCGAGCGCGCGGACCTGTTCGATGAACGCGTCGATGGTGTGCGCTGCCGTCACGCCGTTCGATTCGCCGCCGGACGCGTAGCTGAACAGGCGCATCGCGGTGTCGAGCCGGTCGTTGGCCGCGCGGCCTTCGGCGTTGTTGCGCAACGCCGTTTTCTGCCAGATTTCGGCTTTGCCGAACGCCTGCCATGCACAGTCGAGCATGTATTGCGGTTCGTGGGATGTCAGGCGTGCCTCCGACCGCAGGGTATCGTCGAGCGCTTTCCACAGGCGTGCGAAGGCTTGCGCTTGGGGGTCTTTGCGGCCCAGTACGGAGGCGATCGCGTCGAGCACGCGGTCGGTGTCGCCTTCCAATAGCAGGATGTACAGCGCGTTCATGCCGAAGGATGGTTCGTCCGCGTCCTCAGCGGCACGCTCTCCCGTCATCAGCCGGTCGTCGGTGTCGATTGCCGGCAGGCCCATGTCGGCAGCGTTTTCCGCGTCCGACGCCGATGCCGCCGCGCGTGCGGTGTGGAAGGCTTCGACGTAATCGTTCCAATCGTCGATCAGCTGTGGCAGCAGCGCGCGTCCGGACGTGTCGGACGTGGTCGGATCGGCTGTATCGTCATGCAAAACCGTGGCCAGCGAGCCGAGCGCGTTCATCGCCGATTCGACCACGCACAGCCGAGCCGGACGTTCGCCGGGGGTGGTGATCAGCGGCGAGTTCATGATTGATGCGACACGTGAGCGCACGTATGCGCCGGCCGTGTCGAGGTTCATGGACGAGGTGGCGATGCCTTGCCGTTTCAGTTCGGCCAGTTCGATCATGGAGAACAGGCCCTGCACGAACGGTTCGTCCTTGAGGGGGTGGGTCACGCTCGAATAGCGTACGGGCACGCCGTCGGCGCGTAGCCGTTCGCCGAACGTGCGCACGGTGGCGTTGTCGTGGGCGATCACGGCCATGTCGTTCCAGTCGCGGCCGTGTTCGAGATGTTCGGTTTTGATTTTCCACACCACGTCGTCGAGTTCTTCGACGGTGGAACGGTACATCGCGGCTTCAAGACTGCCGTCGTGCGTCTCCGGTATGGCGATGGCCGGCATTTTGCCGGGGCGGTTCGCCAGCGCGTCGTCGGTCGATTCCGTGCTGGCGATGGTCAGGCTCACGCGGCTCGCCACCGCGGCCAGGTCCGTGCCTTCGGCCATATGGGACGGTTCCAGCCGTACCAGTCGCGTGCCCAATCGCGATTGCGCCATGTTGAACAAATATTCAGGGTACGATCCGCGGAACGTCTGCACCGCCTCGTCGGGGTTGCCGACGAGCAGCAGTCGCACGCCACGGTTGCGCAATGCGGTGAGAAAGTCGAAGCCGGCGAGTGTGGCGTCCTGGAAATCGTCGACGATGACGAGTTTCGGCAGGTCAGACGTTTCGTCTTCGTTCACGGCGGCCGCGGCGTCGATCATGAGCTGCGAGGCGTCGAGACGGTATTGGTCCGGATATGCCTCGTTGATGGCCTGGTTGTATTCGGCGCGCAGCGCGAAGGCGAGCCGCCATTGCACGCGCAGTCGTTCGCGTCGTTCGTCAAGCGTGCCGTGCTCGTCGGCAGCGCGGGAAATCAGCGCGTCTTCGAGTTCCGGTTTCGCGCCGATCTCGTTCATGCGGGCAAGCATGTCGCGCAGCTGGTTGGCGAAGGCGTCGGTGGCGTCGTCCACCACCATGCCCGACCAGTCGGCGACCACGAAGTAGGTGCGCAATAGCGCGCAGGTGGAGCATTCGTCGCCGTGCTCGGCATGTTCGGCATGCTTGGCGAGCACGCGGCGGATGACCACATCCTGTTCGGCCCCGTTGAGCAGTTTCGGCAGGGGTTGTCCGGCATGCGATCGCACGGCGGTCATGATGCGGAACGCGACGGCTGGCAGGGTGGTGACGGGGCGTGCCTGCGAGATCGCGGACAGTTCGCGGATCACGGTGTCGCCGAGCCGGTCGGCCACCTGTCTGCCGGAGACCGTCATCACGGCGTACGCGTCGCCATGCCGCTTCATCGCGGCGACCAGCATGTCCAGCGCGAACCGGGTCTTGCCGCTGCGGGGTGCCCCCGCAACCAATGTCACGTCATCGAGATCGTCCACATCCATCATGTCTCCCCAGCTTAGCCGAACGGTCCGGCCACGAATCGCATATCATCGTCCGAAGCCGTCCTGAAAACGTCATCGTGGACACCGCCATCTTTTTATATGGACATCGATACCCTCTACAAAGTTTTTCGGACACCGCCACCAATAAGATTGACTAGCGGCGCAGCCCGGGAAGGTTCAACAGCGAACAGACGGCCTGCCCATGACGACGAGTACGGTCGAAGCATAGACGCAACGCACGGAACCGGACAGGAACTACAGGAAAGAGGAAGCATGGAAGCCTCAAGGAGCATTCCCCCTCAGATTCCCGGTTACACACTGATCAAACGGCTGGGCTCCGGTTCCGAAGCCGACGTGTACCTGTACCAGCAGCTTTCCCCGGCCCGTCAGGTGGCCATCAAAATCAGCAAGAACACGCTCGACCCACGTGCCGCGGTCCGCTTCCGTTCCGAAGCGAATTTCATGGGGCAGATCTCCACACACCCCTACATTCTTTCCGTCTATGAGAACGGCGTGACCGTCAACGGGCGCGGCTACACCGTGTTCGAATACGCTCCGGGCGGCAATTACAAGACGTTCCTCGAGCATGGCCGTCTCACCGCCGACCAGATGCTCACCGTCGGTATCGATCTGGCGAGCGCGCTGTTCACCGCGCATCGCAAAGGCATCATCCATCGAGACATCAAGCCCAGCAATATTCTCATCAACGCGCACAATATGCCCATGCTCGCCGATTTCGGCATCGCCGGGTCCGTCTATGGGCGTCCGGGTGTCGGCTTCACCATCGCGTGGGCCGCGCCGGAGGTGCTTGCCCAAGGCGGTGGCGGCAATGAATCGTCCGATATCTATTCGCTTGGCGCCACGCTGTTCGCCATGCTGATCGGCCAATCGCCGTACGAGTATTTCTATGCCGATGTGCTGGGCGATTCCCAACGGCAGGTGCGGGCCGAACGGCTCAAGTCCGTCATTCTCAACAATCCGCTGCCCAAGCTCAACCGTTCCGACGTGCCGGCCGAAGTGGAACGGGTGTTGCGTAAGGCTTTGAGCCGTACGCCCGAGGATCGTTACTATTCCGCGTTGGAGTTCGCGCGCGACATGCAGCGCGTGCAACAGGCCTTGTATGGCCGTGCCGTGCAGACCACCGTCGAGGGTGTGCCGGATTATCCGCAGAACATGTACGCGCAGACTTCCGCATTCGACCAGTCCGCCCCGGTTGCGAAACAGCATGCCCGGTGGGTGAAGCCGTTGGCCGTCACGGTTGCTGCGGCGGCCGCCGTGGTCGTGATGGCGTTGGCGTTCGTCACCGTCGTCATGCCGAATATGGATGCGGCTTCCGACAACAGCAAGGTGCAGGTGCAGAACCATGGCACCCGGAACCATGCCGAGGACGATCCCGATTCGGCGATCACGTCGGGCAGTGTGCCGAGCGTGCAGGATCTTACGGGCGAATACACCGCCGACGGCAAAGTGCGGTTCACGTGGGTCAATCCTTCGCCGAAGGATGGCGATTCGTACGCGTGGTCGCTGGTCGGCGATTCGGGAACCGACCCGAACGCGCAGGGCACCACCACGGAGTCGACGAGTATCGAAATCGATCCGGCCGACGGCGCGCAGACGTGCGTGCAGGTGAGTCTGGTTCGCGCGGACCGGCAGATGTCCGAGAATCCCATGATCGCGTGCGCGGCCAAGCCGTGAGTTTGAGGCCGGATGCGGGTGACATGAACCGATACGAACCAATACAGCCCGGCATGCATGCGGGCAAACAGGTAGGCGCATGCGGTTGGATGCGCGGTCAAGCAAAGTTTGGGCACAATCAGGGAAGAGCCAGTCGATGAGCAAGCATAGGAACGCCGAGAACCAGTCGGCGCAATCGTACGAACGGCAGTTGCGATTCGGGTCGATGCTGCGCAAGCTGCTGCCTTCCGGCAGTCGCCGGTGGATCACGCCGATCGTCATGCTGCTGCTGTTGCTGGGCATCGTCGCCGGGGCCGTCATCGTCAGTTCGGTGACGCAACGTCACGTGCAGCTCGACGATGGCACCGTGTGGGTCACTTCGCTCAAGGACCGCAAGGCCGCCCGTTTCAACGTGCGCAACCGGGACGCCGATGCGGGCGTCGCCTCCACTGCGGCCCGGTTCGACGTGGCCCAGCATGATGGCTCCACCGTGATCTCCGAAGGTACGAAGGCCAGCAACATCGAGGCCTCCACCGTCAGCGAAAGCGGCAACACCACCATCAAATCGGATATGCGGACCGTCGTCGGAGGCAACACCGCGGCGTTCATCAACGTCAAGACGGGCAATGTGTGGGTCGGGTCCGCCGATGATGTGAAATCCATGAATCCGACCACCGATTCGCCGAAGATGAAGCTGGGGTCGGGTGGCCGTATCGCGGTGACGCATGACGGTGTCGTCTACGGCTATCGCGCGTCCGACGGCGCGGTGCTCAGTGTCGACGGACCTCAGGGAACGCCCGGCAAGGATGCGACGATCAAGGGCGCCACGAATGTCGAATCGTTCACCGTGGTCGGCAAGACGCCGGTCGTAGCCGGTGCCGGCAAGGTGTTCTGGCCGAAGGGCAGCGCGGATATCGGCCTGCAGGGTCAGGCGACGTTGCAGGCGCCGTCCACGGATGGCAGGCAGACTGGCTGGGTGGCGGTTTCCACGCCGCGGGGCATCGCCATGGTCGATTTGGGTAGTAAAAAGGTCACGCAGCTGCCGAATGCCGGCAAGGGCGATGCCGCGCAGCCGGTGTCCACCAATGGCTGCGTGTTCGCCGCGTGGGCGCAAAAGGCCAACAATTACATCAGGGTGTGCGCGGCGAACGACAAGGACGCACAGTTTTCCTCGTTGGAAGATGTCAATCCCACCTCGCAGCTCGTGTTCCGCACCAACCATCGTCTGGTGGTGCTCAACGACGTGGTCAACGGCAATGTGTGGAATCCGCAGGAGTCCACCAAGGTCATCAAAATCCAGTGGAACAAGGTGGAGACCAAGCAGTCGAAGCAACAGCAGCAGAACAACGACAGCGCCAACAACCAGCATAATTTCAGCAAGAACTGTTCGGCGCAGTCGGGGCAGATCAAGGCCGTGGACGATTCGTTCGGCGCGCGCGTGGGATCACAGCAGATTCTCGACGTGTTGCGCAACGACGAGCAGACCGACTGTTCCGTGCTGCGCATCACGTCGGTGAGCGCTCCGGATGGCGCGAACATCACCGTCTCCCCCGTGTATGACGGCCGGTATCTGCAGCTCGACGCCTCCGGTGCCGCCGCGGGCAACGTGTCCTTCAGCTATGAGATTTCCGACGGGCGCGGGCAGACGTCCAGCGCCACCGTGTCGCTCACGCTGGCCGGCGGCGACGACCATGCGCCGCTGCAGAGCGACACTCCGCCGGAAATCGACGTGGAGCAGGGTGCTTCGTACACCGCGAACGCGTTGGGCAGCTTCTCCGACCCCGACGGCGATCCGCTGACCTTGGTGTCGGCATCGCCGCAGAACACCGATCAGGTGACGGTGTCCACGCGAGCCGACGGACAATTGGTCTTCAACGCCGGTTCGATGTCGTCCGGCAGGGCGGGCATCGAGGTCACGGTGTCCGACGGCCAGCAGACCGGCATCGGCATGATCTACTTCTCCGTGAAGCCGGCGAACACGCTGGGCGCGGTCATCGACCCCGTGGTCAAACAGACCACGCCCGACACCCGCACCACCATTGCGCTCAAACCGTACGTGCACGGCACGTCCGTCGAACCGGCCGAATTGACCGCGGTGGAGACGCCGTCCGGCGCGGCCACCACCATGAACGCCACCGACATGTCGATCACGTTCACCGCCTCCAATCCCGGCACCTACTATGTGCCGTACACCATCACGCAGGGTTCCATTCCGTCGACCGGTCTGGCTCGTGTGGAGGTGCAGGCGGTGGCCGGAGACGCCGCCAAGCCGATCGCGGCGAACGATGTGGCGCTGCTAGGCGCGGACAATACCGCGATTGTGGAGCCGCTTGCCAACGACGTCGACCCGATGGGCGGCGTGCTGTCGGTGACCAGCGTCACCGCGGACGCGCAAAGCGGCATCAAAACCGGTGTGGTGAGCAACAAGCGCGTCTATATCACCGCGCGTCAGGTGCCGACCGAGCCGGTGCGGATCTCCTACACCGTGGCCAACGCGGCCGGATCGTCGACCGGCGTCATCGTCCTGCAGCCGCCGGCGCTGACCACGTCGAATTCCGTGCCCAAGGCCGAGAACATCACCACACAGGTGCGCACCGAAGGCATCGTTTCCGTGGACGTGCTCGACCATGTCACGTATTCCGACGGCACCACGGTGAGCCTGCAGAACGATTTGCAGTATGACAAGAACACGTTCAAGGGTCTGGTGTTCGTGTCCGGCGACACCGTGCGCTATCAGGCCACCAGACAAACCGGCTCCTTCCCCGTCACCTACACGGTGAAGGACAATCTCGGCAACGCGGCCTCGGCCACCATCACCATCAACGTGCATCAGAAGGACGCGTCCAACAAGGCGGCTCCGACACCGTCCGACGTCGAGGCGCAGGTGGCGGCCGGTCAGAAGGTGCAGATTCCGATCACGCTCACCGGCATCGACGCTGACGGCGATGACGTGCAGCTGCTCGGCTTGGGCAACAAAGCGCCGAAACTGGGCCGTATCAGCGAGGTGGGCGCCACGTATCTGGTGTATGAGGCGTATGCCGATTCGTCCGGAACGGACACGTTCTCCTACGCCGTGGAGGATTGGACCGGTCAGAGGGCCACCGCGCAGGTGCGTGTGGGCGTGTTCAAATCCGGAGCCGATTCGGGTGTGTACGCGCGCGACGACGAGATCACGCTGCGTCCGAACACCGCGGCCACCGTGCCGGTGGCGCAGAACGACATTTCCGGGGACAATACTGATCTGACCGTGGCCAAGGACGTGGAATCGCAAGGCATCGACGGCATTCAGGTCGTTGACAACATGCTGTCGTTCACCACGCCGAAGCAGGCGGGCACGTATTACGTGGTCTACACCGTCAAGGACAAGGCCGGCCTGTCCGATTCGGCGACGTTGACGGTGAATGTCGACGAGAACGCCGCCATCGACCCGCCGACCGCGTACGATTACCGTGTTCCGGCCGCCGCCACGATCGACAAGAAATCCGTGGACGTGGACGTTTCGCAGTGGATCGCCAATCCGTCCGGCACCGCCGACGAGCTTCAGGTGGGCGTGGATCCTTCCGCGACCGACCATGCGCATGTCAAGGGCGGCAAGGATTCCACCATCATCACCGTTGATCTGACCGACGAGGCGCGCGCGGTGCCGTACACCGTCACGAACACGACGTACGGCATCACGTCCACCGCGTTCATCCAAGTGCCCGCATATGGCGTGTTTCCGCCGGTTCTACGTCCGAAGGCGCCGGCGTTGAAGGTCAATGCGCGTGAGACCATCACCATCAACATCGCCGACTACGTGCGTGTGGGCGCGGGCAAGACCGCGTATGTGGACGGCGCCGATTCGGTGAGCGCCACGAAGGCCGCGGACGGCGACCTGTACGTCAACGACCAGACGTTGAGGTTCACCGCGCCGAAGGATTACGCGGGTCCCGCGTCCATCACCTTCACCGCGGTGGACGGCAAGCGAGACAAGAACGACAAGGTGAAGATCGTCAATTCGGCAGTGCTCACGCTTCCGATCACGGTGATCGGACGTGAGGTTCCGCCGCCGACGTTCTCATCCTCCACCGTCGATGTGGTGGCCGGCGAGAAGGCCACTACCATCGATCTGACGGCGCTGACCCATTCGGCGTCGGGCCTGTACGAGGATGAGAAGCAGTACTCGTATTCCGGCGGCGTGAATTCCGGCAGTGTGGATGCCAGAGTGTCTCCCTCCGGCACGTTGACCGTGTCCGCGGACAAGACGGCCACGCCGGACACCACAGTGAGCGTGCCCGTCTCGATCAAATATGCGAAGGGTACGGTGAGCGCCGGTATGACCGTGCGCGTCACCGCGTCCAACAGGCCACTCGCCCGTGTCACCGAGAAGACCGTGAAAATCAAGGCCGGTTCCAGCGAGCAGGTGAATCTGCTGTCCGACGCGTACAATCCGTTCCCCGACACTCCGCTGACGGTGACCGGATGCACGTCCGACGGCGCGTCGAAGCTGACGGTGGATTGCCCATCCAACGGCGTGGTGTCCATCAGGGCGGCTTCCGACATCGGCGCGAACACCAACAAGGTGGTCGTCACCGTGCGCGACGCCACCAAAACAAAAGAACGTGAGGTGACCGGCACCATCAGCGTTTCGGTGATGGACAAACCTGATGCGCCGCTGCTTTCCGCGGTGTCCGGCGACCCGCAGGATGGCGCCGTGAATCTGAGCTGGACGGCCGGTTCGGCCAACGGCAGCCCGATCACCGAATACAAGGTGATGTGGGGCGGAGACGCGTCCGGCGAGCGCTCGTGCGGGCAGAAGACCTCCTGTCTCATCGACGGGTTGAAGAACGGCAAGACCTACTCGTTCAAGGTGCAGGCCAGGAACGAGGTCGGCTGGTCCAAGGATTCCAACGCCGTCGAGGGCACGCCGGACAAGCTGCCTGATGCGCCGACGGATGTGACGGCCAGTGTGAAGGGCAACACGGTGAGCGTCACGTGGAAGGCTCCGGACGGCAATTTCTCGTCGGTGGACAATTACGAGGTGACTTTGTCCGGCAGGAACGCGCCGTCCAAGCAGACGACAAATTCCACCGGAATCGATTTTGTTTTCGATAACAACGCGATTTCCGACGGCGACTCGTACACGGCGACGGTACGCGCCCACAACAAGGTGAATTGGAGCCAACCGTCCAAGGCGTCCGACGCTGTCAAGCCGTGGGGCAAGCCCGATGCGCCGAAGATCTCCGTGACGAACGACGACACCACGGGAACCGTCACCGTCGAATCCGTGGGCAACACCCGCAACGCGGGATGCAAGGCCGTCGAGATTTCCGGAGATGTCAGCGCAAGCATCGACGGATGTTCCGGATCCTACGATTTCAAGATTCCGGACCATGATCTCAACACCAGGGAATACACCATCAAGGCGGCGGTGGTCGGCAAGGAGAAAACGACCAGTGACGATTCGACCGTACGTTTCACACCGAAATACGCGGTGAAGGCGCCCGAATCGGTCAGCGTCAAGGGGCATGACGACGTGTGCGTAGTCAGTTGGAAGGAGAACGGCCACGCCGACGGGTTCACGGTGAGCGCGGACGGACTCGGCTCCTACCATGCCGGCGCTTCCGAACGATCGCACGATTTCCCGCTCAAGGAATGGCAGTTCTGTTCCTCGGGTTCCGTCACGCAGCATTTCAATGGCGCGGCAAGCACCTCCAAGTCCGGCAGGGCCGATCCGGCATACGTCCGCAAGGTGAAGGCCGCCGTCAAGGCGCCGATGCTGACGTGGGACGCCAATGATCCGAACATCATCAAGGTCAGCGGCGGATCGGTGAACATGTACGGCCAGCCCGGCAGAACCGTGATCACCTTCACCGCGGACGGCAAATCCTATGACGTCGCCTGGGTATTGGGCTCCGACAAACTGAACGTCAAGGATGTGCTGCCGACCGGAGTCGATTACGCGTGGAAGGCGAAGGTGGTGGGCACCGACACCGCGCTCAACAACGAGGACAATGGCGGCACACTGCTGGACCATGACAGGTACAAGGCTCCCACGCCGAAACCCGAACCGTCGGAACCTTCAGAACCATCAAAACCGTCGGAGCCATCGGATTCTGACGCGTCCACGGAAGGCGAAGCGGCCACGCGGAATGACCGGCCTGTGGCATCCTCCGTCGCCCTGTCCACCGTCGACGGCGCATCCAAGCCTTGGATCCGCGGCCTGGCCTACTACGCCAGATGGTGAAACGGACGATCACAGCAATCGCAAACACAACGAACCATCCACACGAGCAACACAACAAGCAAGGAGCAACCCATGAGCAACGATTTCGATGATGCCACCCAGCTGGGTTCCATCGGCCATAATCCAAGCGTTCCCAGCCAACCCGGCCAGCAGCAGCCGGCGTTCCACACGCCGAATCTGCCGGAGCAGCCGCAAGCCGATGAGGATCCGGAGGGCACGCTGCTGAGCGCGCACGGCACCGCCCAACCGGCGTTGCCGCAACAGTCCGCCCCGGCAACGCCGAACCAGCCGCGGTTCCGTCAGCCGATGCCGCAGAACCTTCGCCAACCGGCCGCCAATCCGGCAGTCGCAATGCCCGCGCAGCAGCCCGTCCAGCCAACCCAACCCGTCCAGCCCAGCCAGCCTGTACAGCCCAGCCAGCCTGTACAGCCCGTCAAACAATCCCAGCCGGTCGTCGACACGTCCATGATGACCGCACCCAGCAAAGACATCACCGAATTCCATGAGAAGTTCGCCAAGCTCGTAGACAACGTCTCCCAGGTCGTGGTCGGCAAGGAAGCACCCATCCGCCAATGCGCCACAGCCATGGTGGTCGGCGGGCACATCCTGCTCGAAGACAACCCGGGCACCGGCAAAACCCAGCTGGCGCGAGGCCTTGCCAACTCCATCGACATGTCGTTCAAACGTATCCAGTTCACCCCGGACCTGCTGCCGTCCGACGTGGTCGGCGTCACCTACTACGACCAGAAGCGCGGCGAATTCGAATACCGCGAAGGCCCGATCTTCGCGTCCATCGTGCTCGCCGACGAAATCAACCGCGCCTCACCGAAAACACAGTCCGCACTACTCGAAGTCATGGAAGAGCAGAAGGTCACCGTCGACGGCGTCACCCACCCGGTGCCGCAGCCGTTCATGGTCATCGCCACCCAGAACCCGATCGAACAGCTCGGCACCTACAAGCTGCCGGAAGCGCAGATGGACCGTTTCCTCATCAAAACCACCATCGGCTATCCAAGCCACAACGTGAGCGTCAACATCCTGAAACAGGTCAACGTCACCGACCGCGCCGCCACCGTGCATCCGGTGCTCACCGGCGAAGACGTGCTGCGCATGCGCAACATCAGCGAAACCGTGCATCTCGACGACGCGATCCTCGAATACATCGTGCGACTGGTGGAAGCCACCCGCCACAACGAACGCATCCAAGTCGGCTCCTCCATGCGAGGCGCGCTCGCCTTGACCCGCTGCGCGCGCGTATGGGCCGCCTCCGACAACCGCGGCTACGTAGTGCCCGACGACGTCAAAAACCTCGCCGTACCCGTGCTCGCGCACCGCATCACCCTCACCGCCGAAGCCACCTTCGCCGGAAACACCCCCGAACAGATGATCGGCCAGATCCTCGAAGACGTGCCGGCCCCAACCCTGGGCGCCAACGCCTGAAACACAATCCACCCCGGCATACGCACCACACAATCCGAAAGGTCAAGGAATGCGGCATTCGCACACAGTGCAGCGCAGACGGACCATCCAACGATCCCTACGCCGCCTCAAACATCGCATCAAGCGACTGGCCACCTCATACGTGTCGCCGCTTGGCTGGGCGGTGGCGGCGCTCGCCGTCGCCTCGCTGGTGGCGTTCGTCCTGCTGGGGTGGCATGAGCTGCTGGCCATGGCGGTGGTGTTCGCGGTCATGCTGGCCGCGGCGGTCATGCTTTCCCTTGGCAACACCTCGTTCCAAGCCACCATCGACGTGTCCAGCAGACGTGTCACGGTGTCAGACACGGTGAAAGTCGACGTCTGCGTGGACAATCCGGGCCGCACCCCCACCACGTCGGCGCGCGGCGACCTGCCCATCGGAGACAACCACGAACGGTTCGCCATTCCCATGCTCGCCGCAGGCCAGTCACGCCAGACGACTGTGGAATTCACCGCCGTCAGCCGCGCGGTGCTGCCCATCGGCCCGCTATCCATCCGCAAAGGCGACCCGTTCGGTCTGATCCGCCACGAAAAGAAACTCGTGGACCAGATCAACGTGTTCATTCATCCGCAGACCGTGCTGCTCAGCACCCTGAACGCCGGCATTCCACGCGATTTGGAAGGTCAGCCAAGCGGCGAAATCGTCGACGACGACCTCGACTTCTACGGCCTGCGCGAATACGAGCCCGGCGATGACGTACGCAACGTGCATTGGCTCAGCTCCGCGAAAACCGGATCGCTTATGATCCGCCAATACGAAGCCACCCGCCGTACCGACACCGCTCTGACCATCAGCGTGAACCCGGATGATTACATCGATTCCCAGGAATTCGAACTGGCCGTATCCGTCCACGCCTCCATCGGCGTGCAATGCCTGCAGCAGAACCGGCCAGTCACCGCGCATGCCGGTTCCACGCACGCCATTCCGCGCAACGCCACGGAATTTCTCGATGGCTGCAGCGGCATCGACCCTGACATCGACGACAATCCCAACCTCGCGCAAACCACTCTCGAACATGCCCCCGACGCATCCTTCTACTTCTTCACCGTCGGCAGGCTCAAAACCATCGACGACATCAAACACATGGTCCTCGCACTCCCCCGCTCCGCAACCTGCGTGGTGCTTCAAGCCGCAACCGGCCAACCGCGCGCCATCAAACGCTACTCCGACTTCACCTTGGCAACCGTGGGAGACCTCAACGACCTCCCCATGATCATGGGGGTGCTGGCATGAGCACCACATTCACCAACACCGGCAATTTCACCGGCAACCTCACCGGCACAGGCACCAACTCCGCCAACACCAACACTGGCATGGCGACCGGCACAGGCACCGGCTCATGGGCGAACTCCACCCACTCCGTCATCTGGATGTCCCGCAGCGGCAAGTCCCCAGCCATGCCCAACACCAACCAGCCACACGCCGCGCAATACGCAAGCCTCACGGTCGCCGCCCTGCTGACCATCGCCGCAGCCAGCAACCTCATCGACGTATACGGCTCCGCCCTGTCTTGGACGAGCGCCGCAATCCCCGCCACCATCATCGGCTCGCTCGTGGCGCTTGCCGGTCTCGTTCCCGCGTTGCGCCTGTGGTGGCAGATGCTGTTCATGGCGTGTGCGCAGCTGGTGGTCGGCCCGGTCATCTTCCTGAATGGCACCACCATCGCCCATGTCATTCCCACATTGCGCACGTTGACGCAGGGGTGGATGCGGATGCTCGGCTCGTTCAAATACCTGCTGGCCATCGACCCGCCGACCGGCACCGGCGACGGCTCGCTGCTCGCCGTGTGGACGATCTGCCTGTGGGCCGCGCTGCTGGCCGGTATCTTCGCGGTTGCGGAGGATGGCCGGCTTACGATGGTCGCGGTCGTTCCCGTCGTGGCGAATCTTGCGATCTGCGCGCTGCTTGGCACGTCGAGCGGCTTCTACCGTATGGCGATCGGCACGATTATGGCGGTCGTGCTGGTGGTTTGGGTCAGCGCGCGTTGGAAACTGTTGGAATTGGGCCGTTGGCTCAGTTCCGTAGTCATCGTGCTGCTGGCTTCGGCTGTGGCGATCGGCGGATGCTTGGTGGTCGGGCAAAACCGCACCATTCTGCGCGACCATTATGATCCGCCGCTGAGCCCGTACGATTACACCAGCCCGTTGAGCGGCATGCGTTCGTATATCAAGAACCATAAGGACGATGTGCTGCTGACCGTCGACGATCTGCCGGCCGGTTCCACGGTGCGTTTGGCGGTTATGGACCGTTTCGACGGCAATGTGTGGAACCTGTCCGATTCCACCATGGCTTCGGATTCCTCCAACTACCATCGTGTGGGCGATTCCATCACAAACAACGCCACCGGCAAGCGGTTCACCGCGAAATTCACGGTCGATGACGGTTTGAGCGACTATTGGCTGCCGATGGCCGGCGCGGCTTCCAGCGTGAAGTTCGCCACATCGTCGGACGCCGATTCGTTCTACTACAACACCGACACCATGTCGGCGATCTACCCTTCGCGCACCTCTCCGGGATTGTCCTATACGGAAACCGGCGTCATTCCGCGGACGCCGACGGATAAGGAGATCGCCAAGGCGAATGCTTCCTCCATCAGCCAGCCCAAGGCGGAAGATGTGCCCGATTGCGTGGATAAGCTGGCCACCGCGATTGCGGGCGGCCAGTCCAAGGGCGGCGAGGCCGCGCAGGCTCTTGCCGACAAGCTCAGGGAATCCGGCTGGTTCTCCCATGGTTTGAATGGCGATTACCCGTCCAGGGCCGGTCACGGCAACTATCGCATCGACCAGCTGCTCGCCGGCAGTGCGATGGTCGGAGACAGCGAGCAATACGCTTCCGCGATGGCGCTTATGGCCCGCAGTCTCGGCTTGCCGAGCCGCGTAGTGCTGGGCTTCCTGCCGAAGAACGACGAGGGCGAGATCAGTGACAGCCGCACCGAGAAGCATGGCAAAACCACCACCACGAAATTCACCGGCAACGATGTGACCGCTTGGGTGGAGATCAAGCTGGACGGTTACGGATGGGTGGCGTTCTACCCGACACCGAAGGAAACGAAGGTTCCCGACGAGAACCAGAATCTCACTCCGCCCAATCCGCAGACCTTGATGCGTCAGCCTCCGGTGCCGCTTACCGATCCGCTGCGTGACGACAACCAAGCCAAGGGCAAAACATCGCTTGGCGGCAGCATGGCCGACGAGACGCCGACGAGCCTGTTCTGGCAGCGTTTCGGCAGAATCGTCAGAAAAGTCGCCATCTACGGCAGCCCTCTGTGGACGGTGCTCATCGTCTGCGGCCTGCTGCTCGCCATCAAGTCGATCGCCCTGGCTCGGGCGCGCAGGCATGGCAGCGCATCGCAACGCGTCGCTGCCGGATGGCAGGCGGTCGCGGCGCTTGCCCGGCAAAGCGGCCTTGACGTCCAAGGCACCAGAAACGAGCAGGCGCAGGCCATCGCCGAACAGATGGGCTTCGAAGCCGATACACTGCTCGCGCTGGGCAGGGAGGCTGATTACGCGGCCTTCTCCGGAGGCGATGTCACGCAGGAGCATGCGGAACGCTACTGGCATGACATCGCCGAAGAACGAAAGTTCATGCTCGGCTCGCTGCCGACGTTCCGCAGGTGGCGGGCGAAACTATCGCTTGCGGACATGTTCCACTTCCGGAAAATCCGCTTGCGGAAAATCGGTGTGAAAGGGCGGGACTCATGAACGTCAAACATATTGAGGTCGGTCTGAACAGCAATATCGGCTTGCGTAGGAAAGACAACCAGGACAGCGCCTGCGCGAGCCACGGCGTGTATGTGGTGTGCGACGGCATGGGTGGCGGCAAGGGCGGCAAGCAGGCCAGTTCCGATGTTGCGGAACGGTTCGCGCGTTTGGCCGAACTGCCGACGCGCGATCTTGACGCGATTGACGAAACGCTGATCCTTGCCCAGCAGGAGGTGCTCCGTCTGGGTGAGCAGCTCGGCGGCGTTGCGGGCACTACCATCAGCGGCGTGCTGCTGCCGACGCGTGTCGGCGATGACGCGATATGTTCCGACGAACGGTGTTACATCGTCAATGTGGGCGATTCCCGCACGTACCATATGCGCGCCGACGGCAATGGCGCGTGGCTGGCGGATTCGCTGACGTGCATCACCCGCGACCATTCGGAACGGCAGAACGCCATCGATTCGGGGCAGATGCTGCCCGATGAGGCGAGCCGTTGCATTCCGCGCAACATCATCACGCAATGTGTCGGCGCGCCTGCCGGCATCCAGCCTGACTGGTACGCCGCGCGTGCGGACGGACGGTTCATCATCTGTTCCGATGGGCTGCATGCGCAGATCGGCCGTGAGCAGCTTGCCGAGATCGCGGCGGCGTACGCCGACCCGCAGATGGCCGCGGACATGCTGGTACGCGCCGCGCTGAACGCCGGCGGCCGCGACAACATCACCGTCATCGTGGTGGATATGCGTTCCGATATGCCGTGCGACGAGGATTGGAACGTCAGCAAGATCGGCGATGACGAGGATATCGACGATGCGCTGGACGGTACGTTGCAAACGTTACGAGTCATTCAATAAGATGGTTACAGACCACGAGACAAGGAGATCATGATGGTCGATTTCGATGCCGCGGTGGCGGCCGTGCAGGATCCGAACGCCGATCCCGTGTTCCTGGCGAAAATCGCGTACGAGAATCCGGAATTCGGTGCGAATGTCGTTGCCAATCCGCGAGCGTACCCGGGTCTGAAGCGTTGGGTCGCCGAATTCGGCGATGAGCGCGCCCGCCAGCAGCTGGTGGCGATGGGCTGGCCGGTTCCGCAAAATGGCGTGCAGCCGCAGCCGATTGCCGAACCGACGGCCCAGCCAATGGCCGAACCGGTTGCCGAACAGGTCCAGCCGGAACAGCAGTATCAGCCGGCAGTGGCGGAACAGTTCCAGCAGAAGCAGCAGTATCAGCCGGAACAGCCGGTGAACCAGCAATACGGTCAGGACGCTGCCTATGCGGCGTCTAACGAGGCTTCGACCGAGTATGTCGACCCATACATGAATCCCGCCGATTTGTCCGAAGTGGCCGATTATTCATCGAGCCAGCCGCAGAACGAACCGGAACAGCAGTATGCCGAACAGCAGTATGCCGCGGCCCAGGAATCGCCGGCAGACGCGGGGTTCACCGCGGAACTGGCCATGACCACCACCGATCAGATGTTGATGGCCCGTATCGCCAGCGAAGCGCCGGAGCTTCGTCCGTGTCTTGCGCGCAATCCGTACATCTATCCGGAATTGCTTGCCTGGCTTGGCCAGTTGAACGATTCGGCCATCAACGCGGCCATTCGTCTGCGCCAGCAGTGAGCTAACGCCGATTATCAGACCATTTGAAACATAAGGGGTTGTCGCGGGAATCTCCGTGACAACCCCTTATCGTCTTACCGCTAACCGTCCGCGCCGACGCTGTCAACACAAATCGTCAACGCAGTCCGTCAGCGTAATCGTGTCTTCACTGACAAACGCCCTCACTGTTTGCGGAATTGGAAGAACTGGTCGCCGATACGCACCGTGCATGGCGCCTCCAGCTGCATCGGCTTGTGTTCCACTTTGGTTTCGACATCGTCTTGGATGATGTACGTGCCGTTGAGCGAACCGTAATCCTCTATCCACAGCGTGCCATCCTGGTCGAAGCTGATCGCCGCATGGTTGCGTGAGATTGTGCGCGTCGGATCCTCCAGCTTGACCGATTTGGCGCCGGCGGGCACTTCGGCCGAAGGCTTGCGACCAAGGAGCACGCCCATATCCACGATCACCTGCTGTCCGGTCTGCTCGTTGTCCAGCACGTACGTGTGCTTCGGCTGCTTCATGGTGAAGGCTTCGGAAAGCACGGTGCCGTCCCAGTCGATATCGTCCTCGTCCGAAACGGCAGCGTCGCCCTTCGCAACGGAAACATCCTGCATATCGTGGTCGTCCGATTCGTTCTGTGCGGCGAGCCGTTCGCGTGTTTCCAAGGAATCGGCGGCATTGTCGACGGGTTCGGCTGTGGGTTGCGCCATCACCGTGACGTCATCGTCATACCACCCTGGTTCGGGCGGCGGCGGGTAAGGTAGAAAACTCATATTCCCATTGTAGGAAGGTGACGTCCATGCCGTCTGACGATACTCATTCTGCAATACGATGCTCGCATATTCCATCTCAAAATATTATGCTGTAACTCGTCAAAAGAGACGGACACGTCGATGTTTCCCTCCGTGTTCACGGATTCGACATTCAAAAAAAGGAAAAAGGCTAAGAAGGACTTTTCTCACGGCGAACACTCCTCCGTATGGTCAACCGCAGAATGGGCAACCGCAGTATAACCAGCCTCCGCAGCCGCAGGCGCCAAACTACAGTCAGCCACAGCCGGGCGGGCCTCAATACGGTCAGCCGCAACCGCCAATGCCCGGCAACTTTCCTTCCCAGCAAGCCGGCGCCGCGGCCAAAAATAAGCCGCCGGTCGCCATTATCATCGGCGCGGTGGCCGCAGTCGTCGTCATCGCGCTGGCAGCGGTGTTCTTCCTTACGAATCGCGTCAGCCGTTCCGATTACGAGGAAGCGCTGGTCCAAACGCAGGCGTTGGAAAGCAGCTATACAGCCATCAATGAGGAATTCAGCTCGGCGTCGAGCGCAACGGACAACGATTCATCCTCCGCTTATGACGAGGGCAAGAAGAAGTTGAAGACCTTCAAGCAGGACAGCGACAAGCTGGCTGCCATGAAGGCCGTGAAGAAAGACAAGGACGTCAAGGAGAAGTACGAGACGTTCGAGCAGGACCGTGCGAAATACGAGAGGTACATGAACGATCTGGCCCAGACCATGCCCGCGCTCATGAAGATGACGCATACCTGCACGAAGCTGCCGAAATTCGACTCCGCCGACATGTCTTCGTACTATCGCGATCTTTCCAAGGCGCTCGAAAGCTGTGCCGCCGACGCCGGCGATCTGGCCAAGGTTCCCATCAAGTCCTATGCCGAGTATGGCGCGGATATGCAGGAAAGCGTCAGCAAGAAGAAGGACATTGTGGATCAGATGGCCGATCTGAATCTCAACGATATCGAGTATGGGTCCGCCGATTACGAAAAGCTTCAGAATCTTCATGCGAAGATGTCCGACATCGATTCGCCGACCCTGGATCAGTCCGATTTGCAAAAGGCCGCGAAGGAGGCCGATCTCAGCGGTTCGTTGAAGGATCTGGAAACCACGCTTTCGGAGAAGATCAAGTAACGTCAAAAGACGACTGCGAAACCCTCCCCCGCGATTAATCCACAACCTCGCAATCCCACGACATATAGATATGGCGAAAGGTGGAACCGACCGGTATTGGTCGGTTCCACCTTTCGCCATGTCAGATGATTCGTCTGTCGACTATCGTGAGGGGAATCTCACAGGGTGTCGCCCAGATCGGTCTGGCCGCCGTTGTCGTCCAGGAAGTCATCCGGGTTGAAGTCATCGCCCAGCTTCAGGTCGCCGAAGTCGATGTTGGAGAAGTCCACATCGGACAGGTCGGTGTCGCCGAAGGAGCTGTCGGTGCCTTCGCCGCCCAAACCGAAGTTCGGGTAGATGGTGTCGCGGATGGCCTTGTCAGGCTCCACCGTGGCATTGCGGTAACGGGCGAGGCCGGTACCTGCCGGGATAAGCTTACCGATGATGACGTTCTCCTTGAGGCCCTTCAGGTCATCGACCTTCTGGTTCAGGGCGGCTTCGGTGAGCACGCGGGTGGTCTCCTGGAAGGAGGCCGCGGACAGCCAGGAATCGGTGGCCAGCGAAGCCTTGGTGATGCCCATCAGCTCCGGACGGCCGGCGGCCGGCTTGCCACCGTTCTTCACGGCTTCCATGTTGGCGGCCTTGAAGCGTGCCTTGTCCACGAGTTCGCCCGGCAGCAGGTCGGTGTCGCCGGAGTCGATCACGGTGATGCGACGCAGCATCTGGTGCACGATGACCTCGATGTGCTTGTCGTGGATATCCACGCCCTGGGAGCGGTACACGGTGTGCACTTCCTCCACGATGTTCACCTGTGCGGCGCGCGGGCCGAGGATGCGCAGGATCTTCTTCGGGTCGACGGAGCCTTCGATGAGCTGGGTGCCGGCTTCGACATGGTCGCCGTCCTTGACCAGCATCGGCGCACGACGGGTCACCGGGTAGACGATCGGCTCGACGGAGTCGTCGTCCGGCTTCAGGGTGACCTGACGGCCGCGCTCGGTGTCTTCCACCTTGACCACGCCGGCGAACTCCGCGATCGGAGCCTCGCCCTTCGGGGTACGGGCTTCGAAAAGCTCGGTGACACGCGGAAGACCCTGGGTGATATCGGAAGCGGAAGCGACGCCGCCGGAGTGGAAGGAACGCAGCGTCAGCTGGGTACCAGGCTCACCGATGGACTGTGCTGCCACGATGCCGACGGCCTCGCCGACGTCCACCAGCTTGTTGGTGGCCAGGGACCAGCCGTAGCACTTGGCGCACACGCCACGCTTGGATTCGCAGGTCAGCACGGAACGGGCCTTGACCTCTTCCACGCCGTGGGCAACGAGATCGTTGAGCACGTCCATGGACAGGGCGTCGCCGGCCTTGTACAGCACGGTCTCGCCGTCGGCCGGGTCGATGACGTCGGCCGCGAGCAGACGGGAGTACGGGCCACCGTCGGCGGCCTTGACCAGGTGCAGGTTGCCTTCGGCATCGCGTTCGCCGACCTTCATGGTCAGGCCGCGCTTGGTGCCGCAGTCCTCCTCGCGCACGATCACGTCCTGGGAGACGTCCACCAGACGACGGGTCAGGTAGCCAGACTCTGCGGTACGCAGTGCGGTATCGGCCAGACCCTTACGCGCGCCGTGCTGGGAGATGAAGTATTCCAGCACGGACAGGCCCTTACGGTAGTTGGACTTGACCGGTCGAGGAATGATCTCGCCCTTCGGGTTTGCCACCAAGCCTCGCATACCTGCGATCTGGTTGATCTGCATCATGTTTCCTCGTGCACCGGACTGCACGATGATGGCCAGGTTGTTCTTGGAATCGAAGTGTTCCTCAACCGCCTCGGAGACCTCGCTGGTGCACTTGGTCCACAGGTCGACCAGTTCCTGACGACGCTCCTCTTCGGTGAGCATACCGATTTCGTAGTTCTCGTTAACCTTGTCGGCTTCGCCTTCGTACTTTTCGATGTACTCGTCCAGTTCCGGCGGCTGGATAACGTCGGAGAACGCGAAGGACACGCCGGACCACGGTGCGCGGGTGAAGCCCAGATCCTTCAGGGCGTCCAGCGTCACGGCCACCTGAGCGGTGGAGTAACGGGTCGCGATGTCGTCGACGATCTTGCTCAGACGCTTCTTCGGCGCCTGCTCGTTGACGAACGGGTAGTCGACCGGCAAGGTGCCGTTGAACAGGATACGGCCGTAGGAGGTGGCGAACAGGACGGAGCCGTCATGGAAACGCTCCTCCTTGACCACGTCCGGGCTGCCCGGTTCCGGATCGACGACCTTGACCTCGCCCGGCTCCCAGTCCTTCGGCAGCACGAAGTCCTGCGGAAGGCGGATGAGCACCTTGGCCTGCATGTCGATCTCGTGCTTGTCGAGCGCCATTTCGGCCTCTTCCAGCGAGGAGAACACGCGGCCCTGGCCCTTGGCGCCGTCGATGACGGTGGTCAGGTAGTACAGACCGAGGATCATGTCCTGGCTCGGCATGGTCACGGTGTGGCCGTCTGCCGGCTTCAGGATGTTGTCGGAAGCCATCATCAGGGAACGGGCCTCAGCCTGGGCTTCGGCGGACAGCGGCAGGTGGACTGCCATCTGATCGCCATCGAAGTCGGCGTTGAATGCGGCGCAGGCAAGCGGCGGCAGGTGGATGGCCTTGCCTTCCACCAGGATCGGCTCGAATGCCTGGATGCCCAGACGGTGCAGCGTAGGTGCACGGTTCAGGAGCACCGGATGCTCGGAGATGACCTCTTCGAGCACGCCCCACACTTCGGAGTCGGCGCGGTCCACGAGGCGCTTGGCGCTCTTCATGTTCTGCGCGAAGCCCTGGTCCACGAGGCGCTTGATGACGAACGGCTTGAACAGCTCGAGGGCCATCGGCTTCGGCAGACCGCACTGGTGCATGCGCAGGGACGGGCCGACCACGATCACGGAACGGCCAGAGTAATCCACACGCTTACCGAGCAGGTTCTGACGGAAACGGCCCTGCTTGCCCTTGAGCATGTCGCTCAGGGACTTGAGCGGACGGTTCGAAGCGCCGGTGACCGGACGGCCACGACGGCCGTTGTCGAACAGGGAGTCGACGGCTTCCTGGAGCATGCGCTTCTCGTTGTTGAGCATGATCTCCGGGGCGCCGAGCTCGATGAGGCGCTTCAGACGGTTGTTACGGTTGATCACACGACGGTAGAGGTCGTTGAGGTCGGAGGTGGCGAAACGGCCACCGTCGAGCTGCACCATCGGGCGCAGGTCCGGCGGGATGACCGGGATCACGTCGAGCACCATGGCCTCCGGCTTGTTGCCGGTGGTCAGGAACGCGTTGACGACCTTCAGACGCTTCAGGGCGCGGGCCTTGCGCTGGCCGGTGCCCGTGTCGATCTCTTCGCGCAGCTGCTTGGAGGCTGCCTCGAGGTCGAAGTCCTGCAGACGCTTCTTGATGGCTTCGGCGCCCATGCAGCCTTCGAAGTAATCGCCGTAGCGGTCTTCCATCTCACGCCACAGGTCGACGTCGCCTTCCATGTCTCCCGGCTTCAGGGTCTTGAAGCGGTCGAACACGGCGCTCAGACGCTGGATCTGCTCGTCGTAGCGGGTACGGATGGCGGCCATTTCACGCTCGGCGCTGTTGCGCAGCTTGGCGCGTGCGGAGCCCTTGGCTTCGCCTTCGGCTTCGAGCTCGGCCAAATCGGCTTCGACCTTCTTGGCGCGCTCCTCGATTTCGGCGTTGCGGCGCTTCTCGAGGTTGGCGATCTCGTTGTCGAACTCCTGCTGCAGGTCCGGCAGGTCCTGATGACGCTGCTCTTCGTCCACCTTGGTGACCATGTAGGCCGCGAAGTAGATGACCTTCTCGAGGTCCTTCGGCGCGATGTCCAGCAGGTAGCCCAGTCGGGACGGCACACCCTTGAAGAACCAGATGTGGGTCACCGGAGCGGCGAGCTCGATGTGGCCCATGCGCTCACGACGCACACGGCTCTTGGTGACTTCCACGCCGCAGCGTTCGCAGACGATGCCCTTGAAGCGCACGCGCTTGTACTTGCCGCAGGCGCATTCCCAGTCGCGGGTAGGTCCGAAGATCTGCTCGCCGAACAGGCCGTCTTTCTCCGGCTTCAGGGTACGGTAGTTGATGGTCTCCGGCTTCTTGACCTCGCCGTAGCTCCAGTTACGGATGTCGTCGGCGGTGGCCAGTCCGATCCTCAGTTTGTCAAATTCGTTGACGTCCAGCACTCTATTGTCCTGTCTATCGATTCTTAATGCTTATCACGTTGTTCGGGGATTGGCCGCGCTGCACGCTGTGCTGCAGCGCGGCCAATCCTTTCAATCACTGGAATTCGGGCTCCTCGGCAACCTGGTCTTCCTTGGCGGCGGCGTCAGGACGCGCACCGATGTTGAAGCCGAGGTCATCGGAGGAAGTGGACGGATCGTCATCCTCGTCCTTCATGTCGATGGCCACGCCTTCGGCGTTGAGCACTTCGACATTCAGGGACAGGGACTGCATTTCCTTAAGCAGCACCTTGAAGGACTCCGGGATGCCTGCCGGCGGCAGGTTCTCGCCCTTCACGATGGCGCCGTAGACGCGCACGCGGCCGTCGACGTCATCGGACTTGGTGGTCATCATTTCGTGCAGCGTGTAGGCGGCACCGTAGGCCTCGAGGGCCCACACTTCCATCTCGCCGAAGCGCTGGCCACCGAACTGAGCCTTGCCGCCCAGCGGCTGCTGGGTGATCATGGAGTACGGGCCGGTGGAGCGGGCGTGGATCTTGTCGTCGACCAGGTGGTGCAGCTTCAGCATGTACATGTAGCCCACGGAGATCGGCTTCGGGAACGGTTCGCCGGTACGGCCGTCGAACAGGGTCGCCTTGCCGTCGGGGCCGACGAGCTTGTTGCCGTCGCGGTCCGGAAGGGTGCAGCTGAGCAGGCCCTTGATGGTTTCCGGACGGACGCCGTCGAACACCGGGGTGGCCACCGGAGTGCCCGGAGCGCCCTTTTCGGCGCCCTGCGGCACGTACTTCTTCCAAGCGGCCTCGGCATCCGGGTCGAGGGAGATGTCCCAGCCGGCGTGCGCGATCCAGCCGAGGTGCAATTCCAGCACCTGGCCAAGGTTCATTCGAGAAGGCACGCCCAGCGGGTTCAGCATGATGTCGACCGGAGTACCGTCGGCGAGGAACGGCATGTCCTCTTCCGGCAGGATGCGGGAGATGACGCCCTTGTTGCCGTGACGGCCGGAGAGCTTGTCGCCCTGGGTGATCTTACGGTGCTGTGCGATGTAGACGCGAATCATCTGGTTCACGCCGTTCGGCAGTTCGTCGCCGTCTTCCTCGGCGTCTTCGCGGGTGATTTCCTTGACCGCGATGACGGTGCCGGTCTCGCCGTGAGGCACGCGCAGCGAGGTGTCACGCACCTCGCGGCTCTTCTCACCGAAGATGGCGCGCAGCAGACGCTCTTCCGGAGTCAGCTCGGTCTCGCCCTTCGGGGTGACCTTGCCGACCAGAATGTCGCCGGCTTCGACTTCGGCGCCGATGCGGATGATGCCACGCTCGTCGAGGTTGGCCACCGCGTCCTCGCCGACGTTCGGCAGGTCGCGGGTGATCTCTTCGGCACCCAGCTTGGTTTCGCGGGCGTCGATCTCGTACTCCTCGATGTGGATGGAGCTCAGGGTGTCGTCCTGCACGAGGCGCTGGGAGATGATCACAGCATCCTCGTAGTTGTAGCCGTTCCACGGCATGAAGGCGATGAGCAGGTTCTTGCCCAGTGCCATCTCGCCCTTCTGGGTTGCCGGACCATCGGCCAGCACGGTGCCGGCTTCCACGCGTTCGCCGTCGTGGATGAGCGGGACCTGGTTGTAGCAGGTGGTCTGGTTGGAGCGCTGGAACTTGGCCAGCTTGTAAGAGCTGGTGGTGCCATCGTCGTTCATGGTACGGATGATGTCGGCGGACACGTAGGTCACCACGCCCGGCTTCTCGGCCAGGATGACGTCGCCGGAATCGACGGCGGCGCGCCATTCGGCGCCGGTGCCCACGAGCGGACGCTCGGATTCGATCAGCGGCACGGCCTGACGCTGCATGTTGGTGCCCATCAGCGCTCGGTGGCCCTCATCGTGCTCCAGGAACGGAATCAGGGAGGCGCCGACGGAAACCATCTGACGCGGGGAGACGTCCATGTAATCGACGGAGCTGACCGGCACATCGACCGCTTCCTCTTCGCCGACTCGGGCAAGGGCCTGCTTCTTGACGAAGTTGCCGTTCTCGTCGAGCTCCTGGTTGGCCTGGGCGATGACGTGCTCGGCATCGCGGTCTGCGGTCATGTACTCGACTTCGTCGGTGACGTGGCCGTTGACGACCTTACGGTACGGGGTCTCGATGAAACCGAACGGGTTGATGCGTCCGAAGGTTGCCAGAGAGCCGATCAGACCGATGTTCGGGCCTTCAGGAGATTCGATCGGGCACATACGGCCGAAGTGGGACGGGTGCACGTCGCGCACTTCCATGGAGGCGCGGTCGCGGGACAGGCCACCGGGGCCCAGAGCGGACAGACGACGCTTGTTGGTCACGCCAGCCAGCGGGTTGTTCTGGTCCATGAACTGGGACAGCTGGGAAGTGCCGAAGAACTCCTTGATGGTGGCGTTCACCGGACGGATGTTGATCAGGGACTGCGGGGTGATGGCCTCCGGATCCTGGGTGGTCATACGCTCGCGGACCACACGCTCCATACGGCTCAGGCCGGTGCGCAGCTGGTTCTGGATCAGCTCGCCGACCTGGCGGATACGACGGTTGCCGAAGTGGTCGATATCGTCGACGTCCACGCGCAGGTCAACGTCCTTGCCGTCGCGCTTGCCCGGGAACTTGGTATCGCCCGCATGCAGGGTGACCAGGTACTTGATGGTGGCGATGATGTCCTCGCGGGACAGGCTGCGGTCGTTGACGTCCTTTTCCAGACCAAGCTTGCGGTTGATCTTGTAACGGCCGACGCGGGCCAGATCGTAACGCTTGGTGTTGAAGTAGAAGGAGTCCAGCAGGTTCTTGCCGGCTTCCGGGGTCGGGGTGTCGGCCGGACGGATCTTGCGGTACAGGTCGGTCAGGGCCTCGTCCTGGGTCTGCACGGTCTCCTTGGCGAGAGCGTCCATGACCAGCGGGTAGTCCTTGAAGGCGTCGGCGATCTCATCCTTGGTCATGCCGATGGCCATGAGGAACACGATGGCGGACTGCTTGCGCTTACGGTCCACGCGCACGCCGAGGACGTCGCGCTTGTCGATCTCGAACTCGAGCCATGCGCCACGGCTCGGGATGATCTTCGCGCCGAAGACTTCCTTATCGGAGGTACGGTCCTGGGAGCGGTCGAAGTACACGCCCGGGGAACGCACGAGCTGGGACACGATCACTCGCTCGGTACCGCCGATGATGAAGGTGCCGTGCGGGGTCTGCAGCGGGAAATCGCCCATGAACACGGTCTGGGACTTGATTTCGCCGGTGTCGCCGTTTTCGAATTCGGCGTTCACGTACAGCGGTGCGGAGTAGGTGTAATCCTTCTCCTTGCACTCCTGCACGGTGTGGCGTGGCTCTTCGAAGTACGGATCGGAGAAGGTCAGGCTCATGGTCTGAGCGAAGTTCTCGATCGGGGAGATCTCCTGGAAGACCTCATCAAGACCGGAGGTGTGCGGCACGGTGTTGGTGCCGTTCTCCAGATCCTCCTGGACTCGCTTCTGCCAGCGCTCGTTGCCGATGAGCCAGTCAAAGCTGTCAGTCTGTACACCCAACAGGTAGGGTACATCAATGGGCTCGCGGATGGAGCCGAAGTTCACACGGTCCGACGCTTTGTGCAGATCAATATCATGCTGGTCGGCGCGTGCGATGATGGTGGTGGTGTTCGTCGTAGCCTCAGCCAATGGACGTTCCTTATCGCTCGCTAATCGTATCGATATGTTTCCCCGGAAGCGCTCTCATTGGCCACCATATGCCTAATACGCGGGCGCCTCTTCCTTGTCAGCGTGCCCGCTATATGACACGCATCTACGCAAAGTCATTAGAATAACATAACCTGTAGATTTTATTCCACTGTGATGCCGACCGGTTCCGACTTGGTTTTCGCATGTCCTTTGACCGACAGTTGGGCCGAATACACGCCACGGTCCACGTTCGGCAGGTCCGCCGCGTCGGCGCATTCGCTGCCGGAACGCACGCCCGGCCAAGTGATCGTCTGCTTGACCTCGTCGCCCTTGGCTATCAGCCGGTAATCCGTGTCCACGGGGCATACGTTCGATTTCCAGACCACGTCCTTGCCCGACTTGATCGTCAGCACCATGCCCGCCTGGGACACGTCGATCAGACAGCCAGCCTTGCCGGAACCGTTGTATTTCACGGAAGCGGTGAAGTCCATCGTGCCGCCCACACCGAAGCTCGATGCGGCCGGAGTAAGCGACAGCGCGACGTTGGATGCGTCGCAATCGGGAACACTGCTTTTCTGCTGTTGGGTCGGCGACGGCACCTCCTTGCGGGAGATCGCGTAAACATCGGCATGGTGGATTTCGCGGTTGACAGCGACGACGCCCTGCGTCAGCGAATACAGGCAGAATACGATGAAGCTCAGCACCAGCACCGTCGCGATACCGAAAACGATGCGGCGGCGGCGATACATCGCCTGCTGTTGTTTCGTACGTTTCTTACCGGTCCGCGGGGAGGTCTTGTAAGCCATGGCTCCCAGTCTAACGTGTCATCCTCCGTGCGGCACCGCGGCCGCACGCACCACGCATGCCGTGTACGTTACACCGGCAGCCGCACCCCTCCTCCGGGCAGGATTTCGATCAGACCGTCCTCGTCAAGCGACGCGATGCATTTGTCCAGCTGCACGTGGTCTTTCCACAGCCGTTCGACGCTCTTGCGATCAAGCACCGTCTCGCCATCCGGCAGGCCGCGCAGCGCGTTCAGCACCAGCCCGCGCACCTGCCGGTCCGTACCTTGGAATCGTTGGCGTGGTCGCGTACGCCGCTGCCCCAATCCCGGTCTTCCGTTGCGTAGGAACGCGCATTTTCCGGCGATCGGACAGGCTTCGCATAATGGCGATTTCGCAGTGCACACCGTCGCGCCGAGTTCCATGACGGCCTGGTTCCACACGACGGACGGGCGATCGAAACGACGGCATTTCGCGGAATCATCGTCCGGCAGCAGCCGTTTCGCCAGCGCGCGTTCCGCGGGACTTGCGCTGCCGCCGAGCGATTCGACGCCGACGAACGCACGTGACAGCACACGGCGGATGTTCGTGTCGACCACCGCGATACGTTCGCCGAAAGCGAACGACAGCACCGCGCTTGCCGTGTAATCACCGATGCCGGGCAGAGCAAGCAATTCGTCGTACGTATGCGGCAGCTCGTCGGCGTAATCGTATGCGATGACGTGCGCGCATTCCTGCAATCGCAGGGCGCGCCGCGGATAGCCAAGCCGCCCCCATGCGGTGATCACGTCGGATTTCGGGGCGTCGGCGAGCGCGGCTGCGTCCGGCCATCGGTCCATCCATGCGGTCCAATACGGCACGACGCGGCCCATCTGCGTCTGCTGGCTCATCACTTCGGAAACGAGCACGCCCCACGGTGTGGTGCGGCCGAATCGCCATGGCAGGGCGCGCGCGTTGGTCTGCCACCATTGCGCGAGCGTCGTTGCGATTTCGTCAGCATCGGAAGCATCGGAGGTGACGGCGGTGGCGGAATCGGCAAAGTCGTCAAAGTCGGCGTCACGTACGGCGGTGTCGTATGCGGTGTTCGTGTCGTTCATCGTTCCTATTCTTAGCATTTATGACGAACGAAGAACATACCGATAACGCGCAGGGCGCAACGCGCGACGCCGAGACGCAGGCGGCCGAAGCCAAGGTCGAGAAGATGTTCGAATACGGGTACCGCAAGTCCAATTACGGCCCGGACGAACTGGTGACCGACGCGCACGGCAATCCGATTTCCGTGGTGGACGCGATGCTGAGCGCGAAGGACGCGGCGAAGGCGGAGACCTCCACCCCGCACCTGTGCTACTACTCCCCGCGTATTCCGGGCAACACGGGTTCCGCGATCCGCCTGTGCGCCGTGACGGGAACGATTCTGCACCTGGTGGAACCTTTGGGTTTCAATCTGCGGGATACCAAGCTGCGCCGTGCGGGGCTCGACTACCATGACATGGCGCATGTGGTGCTGCACCCGAATTTCGAGGATCTGGTGGAATCGATGCCGGATTCGCGCATCATCGCCTTCACCGCGCACGCCACCAAGCTGTACACCGACATCGAATACAAGCCGACCGACATCCTGCTGTTCGGTCCGGAACCGGGCAATATCCCCGATCCGATGGACATCATGGCCGGCCCGCATGTGGCCGAGCAGGTGCGTCTGCCGATGCGTCCTTCGCTGCGTAGCCTGAATCTCACCAACTGCGCCTCCATCGCCATCTACGAAGCCTGGCGACAGTTGAACTTTGCCGGCGGTAAGTAAAAACAGTTTTACAAACGCAAAAGAGCCCGGCCCTCCGTGCAGGAAGGTCGGGTTCTTTCGTAAGAACGTCAGTTCTTGAAGGAGTGGATCGGTGCCGGAATGCGGCCGCCACGGGTCACGAAGGCCTCGCAGCTGGTCTGATTCACCGGAATGATCGGCGCATAGCCCATCAGACCACCGAAGTTGGCCATATCGCCCACGCCCTTGCCTTCCACCGGGATCACGCGCACGGCGGTGGTCTTCTGGTTGACCATGCCGATGGCCGCCTCGTCGGCGATGATGCCGGAGATGGTGGCCGCGGTGGTGTCGCCAGGAATGGCGATCATGTCAAGACCGACGGAGCACACGCAGGTCATGGCCTCAAGCTTCTCGATCTTCAGGCAGCCGTTGGTGGCCGCGTCGATCATGTTCTTGTCTTCGGAGACCGGAATGAACGCGCCGGACAGGCCGCCCACATAGGAGGACGCCATGATGCCGCCCTTCTTCACCTGGTCGTTGAGCATGGCGAGCGCGGCGGTGGTGCCTGGGGCGCCCACCTGTTCGAGGCCGATCTTCTCCAGCACTTCGCCGACGGAGTCGCCCACGGCGGGGGTCGGGGCGAGCGAGAGGTCGATGATGCCGAATGGCACTCCGAGTCGGCGGGAGGCCTCCTGGGCCACCAGCTGGCCGACGCGCGTGATCTTGAACGCGGTGCGCTTGATGGTTTCGCACAGGAACTCGAAGTCCTTGCCCTTGGCTTCGTCCAGCGCGCGGGAGACCACACCCGGGCCGGAAACGCCGACGTTGATGACCGCGTCGCCTTCGGTCACGCCGTGGAAGCCGCCTGCCATGAACGGGTTGTCGTCCGGGGCGTTGCAGAACGCCACGAACTTCACGCAACCGTAGGAATCATTGTCTGCGGTGGCGTGCGCGATGTCCTTGACGATGTGGCCGAGCAGTTCGACGGAGTTCATGTCGATGCCGGTTTTGGTGGAGCCCACGTTCACGGAGGAGCAAACGATGTCGGTTTCGGACAGGGCCTGCGGCAGGGAGCGGATGAGCATCTCCTCAGCCGGGGTCATGGACTTGGACACGAGCGCGGAGTAGCCGCCAATCAGGTCGACGCCGACCTTCTTGGCCGCGCGGTCGAGTGCGTGTGCGATCTTGACAAAATCCTCGGAGCTCTTGCAGGAGCTTGCGCCGACCAGGGAAATCGGGGTGACAGTGATGCGCTTGTTGACGATCGGGATGCCGAAATCGCGTTCGATGGCCTGGCCGGTGGACACGAGGTCCTTGGCGTACGTGGTGATCTTGTTGTAGATGTTCTCGCAGACCTCGTCGACGCTGTCGGCTGCGCAATCCAGTAGGCTGATGCCCATGGTGATGGTGCGCACGTCGAGCTTCTCCTGCTCGATCATCTTGTTGGTCTCGTGGACCTCCATGATATTCAGCATGGTTTTTCCTTACGATTGGTACGATTCGTGGCTTCGGTTGCTTGCATGGCTTACGTGTGCCGCGGATCAGACGCGGTGCATCTTGGTGAAGATCTCTTCGCGCTGGCAGCGGATGCGCACGCCGATCTCCTCGCCGAGCTTGTCGAGATCGTCGACGACTGTGCCGAATTCCTCGTCCGCGTTGGAATAATCCACAATCATCATCATGTTGAAGAAGCCGTCGATGATGGTCTGGGAGATGTCGAGCACGTTGACCTGGTGCGCGGAAAGATAGGTGCAGACGCGGGCGATGATGCCGACAGTGTCCTGGCCGACGACGGTGATGATTGCCTTGTTCATGGAACTCCCTAAACGTGAGGTGTGAATATCCAATACCGTCCCGGCGATTGCCGGACGTGTCCTTAAGTATAGAAAAGGCACGTGCCAAAACACGTGCCTTTTACCCGATTGCGTTACATACTGAGACGGCCGCGTCCGCAATCGTCCACCCCGCAATCGCAAGTACATATTTCATACATACTTTATATATACAAAATATATATTACTTATATATTGCGGTTGCGCCAGCCGTTGTTCCAATCAGATTTCGCGGCTGGCCGCGGCGGCTGCGTATGCCGGCAGGGCGCGCGGTGCGTTGAAGCCTTCCTGCTCAAAGCGGTCGGCGATTTTCTGCGCGATCTCGTGACCCTGGCCCTTGTTCACCAGCGCGATGATGGAGCCGCCGAAGCCGCCGCCGGTCATGCGTGCGCCGTACGCGCCGTTGACACGAGCCACATCCACGGCAATATCCAGCTCGGGCACAGTCACTTCATAATCCGCAGCGAGCGAATCATGAGACGCGTTGAACAGTCGGCCCGCCTCGTCGATCTTGCCGTTGGCGAAGGCACGCACGAAGGAGTTGACACGGGCGATTTCGGTGATGACGTGGCGCACGCGCTTCTTCATCGTGTCGTCTTCCAGCTTGTCGAGCGTTTCCTTGAGCGCCTGGAACGGATCGTCGGACTTGGCGATGCTGTCGGCGACCACACGCAGGTTGGCCACGCCGAGGATTTCGGCGGCCTTCTCGCAAGTGGCGCGACGCTGGGCATACTGGCCGTCGTTGAGCTGGTGCGGAGCCTGGGTGTCAAGCACCAGCAGTTCCAGACCGTACTTGTCGAGATCGAATTCCTGCTGGGAGACGTTCTCCAGCGGGCTCAGCTCTGGACGGCAATCAAGACGCAACGCATGGCCGAAAGTGCAGCGCATGGACGCGTTCTGGTCGAGGCCACCGGTGGACGCGCCCGCCATGTCGTTTTCCGACTTGATGGCGGCGTTGATCAGCGTCACACGACCGGCATCGGATGCGCCATAACCCAAACCGTACACGTCGTCCAGCGCCAAGGCGGTGGAGCAGGTCATGGCTGCGGAGGAGCTCAGACCGGAACCGAGCGGCACGCAGGAGGAGAATGCCGCGTCGAAGCCCTGCACCGCATCGAAGCCGGCTTCGCGCAAAGCCCAGGCCACGCCCACCGGGTAGGCGGCCCAGCCATCCACTCCCCCAGCTTCAAGTCCGTCGAGGTCCGCTTCGGCCACCTTGTCCGGGGCCACGTCGGATACCACACGCACCTTCGTATCTTTACGCGGTTTCAATGCGATGAACGTGCGGTGCGGCAGTGCGATCGGCAGGCACAGGCCCGCGTTGTAGTCGGTGTGTTCGCCAATCAGGTTCACACGGCCCGGTGCGGCCCATACGCCAGCCGGTTCCTCACCGTAGGTGGCGCGGAACAGGTCGGTCGCGTTCTTCACACCCTCGTCATGCGAGAGCGGCTCAATGAATTCAACAGCAGTCATTGGTGTTTTGTCCTTTGGGTTTTATTGGCTTTCAGCCTTCGATGTCGATCGGTCCGAGCTCATGGAAGCGCTTGGCGATGAGTTCCGGCGTGGTGTCGGACACCCATGCGGCCATGCCTGATTCGGAGCCGGCAAGATACTTGATCTTGTTGGCGGCGCGGCGGAACGAGAAGAACTGCAGGTTGAGGCGGTAGTTCTCGCGGCGCTTGTCGTGGATCGGGGCCTGATGCCAGGCAGCGATGTACGGCAGGTCCATGCCCTTGCCATCGCCCTTGTCGAAGAACGCGTTGCCGCGCTTGAGCAGGGTGGAGTACATGACGGCCAGATCCCAACGCTCCTGATCGTTGAGCTCGTCGAGGGTGAGCACGTCACGCACCGGGGCCACATGCACCTCGAGCGGCCAGCGTGCCGCGGCCGGCACATAGGCGACCCAACTGTGGTTGCGCATGACGATGCGCTCCCCGGCCTCGATTTCGGAGTTCATGAGATCCTTGAGCAGGTTGCCGCCGGTCTTCTCATGGTAGGCTTCGGTCTGCTTGAGTTCGGCTTCCATCTTCGGTGCGATGAACGGATAGCAGTAGACCTGGCCGTGCGGGTGCGCCAGGGAGACGCCGATTTCCTGGCCGTGGTTCTCGAACGGGAAGATCTGCTCGATACCCTCCATCTTGGAGATTTCGGCGGTACGGAACGCCCATGCTTCCACGACGGTGCGCAGGCGGGAGACCGGCAGGTCCGCCGGCAGGCCGTCTTCATCCGGGTCGAAGCAGATCACTTCGCAGCGGCCTGCAGCGAGCTTCTTCTCCCACAGCGGGTTACCGTTGACGTATTCCACGTCGCCGGAACGGCCCGGCACGCGCACCATCGACGGGAAACGGTTCTCGAACACGACCACGTTGTAGTCGGTGTCCGGCACTTCACCATCCTGGTACGGATCGCCCGGCTTGCGCGCGGCCAGCGGATTGCCTTTGGCCGTCGCGCCCGGACCGGCGGTGATCGGACGGTTCATACGTGCGGTCGCCATCGGAATCCAATCGCCGGTCAGCGGGTCGCGGCGCATTTCCGGAGCCGCGTACGGCACCTCCTCGCCCGCGGCGTTGAGCTGATTGGAGAAACGGTACGGAAGTTGGCGCGGATCCTTCAGTTCGCGAGTCTTGACGCCGGAAACGTATTCCGGATCGTCATCGAGATAGAAGAAGTCGCGGCCATCGGCAAGCGTGGTCGGCGTGATACGGATATGCTCCTTCGCATATTCTCCCGGAGTGTAGTTGACGAAATCACCCATGTGATTATTCACCTTCCTGAACCGGCTCGGCCTGGCGCGCCAGAACGAGCTCTTTGACCAAATCCCTTGTTTTCGACACCGAATCGGGGTCCAATCCGTCATCGGTGATGACCGTATCCACCTGGTCAAAACGTGCGAACAGCGACAGTGACGTGCAGCTCCACTTGGTGTGGTCGGTCAAAATTATCGTGCGATCGGCAATGTCCATCATCGCCATATCAGTTGCGGCTTCCAGCGAGTTCGGCATGAGGAAACCGCGCGGAATGGACACGGAATGCGTGCCCAGGAATACGGTGTTGACGCGCAGCGAGGCGACCACTTTGTCTGCGATCGGCCCGACGAGCGAGTTGGAGCGCGTGGTGACGCCGCCGGTGACGATGACTTCCACGTCTTTCGATTCAAGCGCCTGCACCAGCTCCGCCACCGGAATGGAGTTGGTAAGAATGGTGATGCCCGACGATTGCTGCGATTCGAGCAGATGTTGCGCGAACACGTACGCCGTGGTGCCGCCGCCGATGGCGATCACGTCTCCGGGGGCCACGTATTTGACGGCTTCCTGTGCGATGGCGTCCTTCAGACCGATGTCCATCTGCGACTTTACGGAGAACAGCGGTTCGCTCAGCAGCGTGCTGGTGCTGACGGCGCCGCCGTGCACGCGCTTCAGCAGACCCTTGTCCGCCAGATCGGCGATGTCACGGCGGATGGTCATCGCGGAGACGCCCAATTCCTTGGACAGTGCAGTGATGCGCACCGCACCACGGGTACGCAGACGGCTCAAAATTAAATGCTGGCGTTGCGACGAAATCATATGAACATTATCGCACATGTTCACTCAAAAATACAACTGAGTTGAGCGTTTCGCGCGTGTTTCACGCAAAGCCGCACCACAATCGCCTCAAATTCAGCCTAAAACGAACAAAAACGAACGTCCTATATACCGCACCGACACACATCGGCTTTTGCCCAAAATGCCATGCGAAACCAATGAAAACGTGCGAGAATAAGGAACCATGACATACGTTTCCGAAAACTTTTGGCACGACGCAGTGAACAAAGCCACCACCGACCTTTTCACGTTCGGCTACAAGCACATCATCAAACCGCATTTCATCTTCAACCAGACGCCCGACGTGGCCCACAGCCAGATGATCGATTTCTGCAAGGTCACCCGCAATATTCCACCGCTGATGTGGCTATGCCGCGAAATGCTCGACTACACCGACCCGATACTGGAAACCAACGTGATGGGCGTCGACTTCGCCAATCCGTTCGGCCTGTCCGCCGGCCTCGACAAGGATTGCGAGATGCCGGTGCTGCTCGACAACGTCGGCTTCGGTTTCGAAACGGTCGGCTCCACCACGTCGCGCCCCTGCCCCGGCAACCCGCGCCCATGGTTCCACCGCCTGCCTGAATACGATTCGATGATGGTGCACGTGGGCCTTGCCAACGAGGGTTCCGCGGTGGTGATTCCGCGCGCCGAGAACGCATGGACGAAGGCGAAGAGCATGCAGGTGTCGGTTTCGATCGCCCGCACGAACGACAGCAAGACCGGCGATCTGGACGAAGGCATCGAGGATTACTGCATTTCGATGCGCCGCGCGGCCGGACGCACCGCCATGGTCGAAGTGAACATCTCCTGCCCGAACACCATGGCCGGCGAACCGTTCAACCAAAGCCCGGAAGCGCTCGACAAGCTGTTCACCGAACTGGACAAAATCGACCGTCCGCAGCCGACGCTCGTCAAAATGCCGCTCAATAAGACGTGGCCGGAATTCAAGGATCTGCTGGACGTGCTCGCCGAGCACAACGTGCAGGGACTGTCGATCGCCAATCTGCAGAAGGACCGCACCGGCATGTCCATTCCGCGCGATTGGGAGGGCGGACTGTCCGGCTCGCCGTGCTACGCGACCAGCAACGAACGCATCAAGCAGGTCTACCGCGAGTATGGGGACCGGTTCGCAATCGCCGGCATCGGTGGCGTCTTCACCCCGCAGCAGGCGTATGAGAAGATTCGTTGCGGTTCGTCGCTGGTGATGTTCATCAGCGCGCTCATGTACCGTGGTCCGCAGCAGATCACCGTGTTGAAGCGTGGACTGGCCGAACTGCTCAGGCGCGACGGGTTCGAACATGTCAGCGAGGCGGTCGGCATCGACGCGTGAAACTTTTTTAATTGCGATTTAAGTTGCGATTTAAAAAGCGATTTTTCGACAATATAAAGGCGATTAATAAGTAAAAAACAGAGGCGCGTCTCCGTGGGAGGGCGGGCGTCCTGTTCACGACACACTCAAGGCCGTTCGGCCAGGCTTACGGTCGTGAACAGGACGCCCGCCCTCCCACTCGTTTTTTTGTTATGTTGCGTTGGGGTGTTATCCACTTTTCGCAATAAGAAAAAAGGAGGAGGGGAAGGAGGGTCAGCGGAAGGCGCCGCGGAGGTATGGCGGCTGGTAGGGGGCTTCCTCGACCGGCACGTCCAGTTTGTGGGCGGCACGGAGCGGCCAATACGGGTCGCGCAGGGCGGCGCGGCCGATTTCCACGGCGTCGGCGGCGCCCGACTTCAGAATCTTCTTCGCCTGCTTCGGCTTGGTGATGAGCCCGACTGCGGTGGTGGGAATGCCCGCGCGACTGCGCACCTGTTCGGCGAACGGCACTTGGTAGTCGGGCTTCACCGGAATGGTCACGTCGGGAATCAATCCGCCTGTGGACACGTCAATCAGGTCCACGCCGTGGGCCTTCAGAATCTTAGCCAGTTCGACGGTCTGGTCAAGGTCCCAACCGCCTGCGGCCCAGTCGGTGGCGGAGACGCGCACCAGCACCGGCATGGTATCGGGCACGACGGAACGAATCGCATCCACGACTTCGACCAGCATGCGGACGCGATTGTCGAACGATCCGCCGTACTCGTCGTCACGCTCGTTGATGAGCGGGTCGAGGAACTGCGACAGCAAGTAGCCGTGCGCGGCATGGACTTCCACCGCGTCGAAGCCGATGTTCATGGCACGCCAGGCGGCGTCGCGGAACTGGTCCACGATGGTGTGGATCTCATCGACGCTCAGCGCGCGCGGACGAGCCAGGGAACCGTATGCGTTGGCGCTTGGGCAAACCGTCCGCCATCCGCCTTGCTCCTCCGGCACGCTCTGTCCATCGAAACCGATCGCGTGGCAGCCGGTGGAACCCTTGCGTCCGGCGTGGTTGAGCTGCACCGCCATCGTGGCACCCGCTGCCTTCGCGTCGGCCACGATCCAACGCCATGCGTCCATCTGTCCGTCATCCCACAATCCCAGATCGCACGGCGAAATGCGGCCTTCCGGCGCGACGGCGGTCGCTTCCATGATGATCATGCCGAAGCCGCCCATCGCACGCGAAACGTAATGCTGGTAGTGGAACGGCGTCGGCTTGCCGTCCTGCGCCAATGCGGAATACGTGTCCATTGGCGGCAGCCAGATGCGGTTGCGCACGGTGACGCCACGCAACGTCATCGGATCGAACGGTTTGACCGTCTTGTTCTGCTTGCCGTTCTTCTTGTCTTCGCTCATTGTCATCTCTCTTATGAATCGTTGGTATCGCCTGAATCGTCGATATCCGCACCGCGTTCCCACGCGACGGGCATGGTACCGATTGCATTGTAAGCAGAACGCCCGCCGGTTGGGGCGGGCGTTCATGGACTGTTCACTTTGCCATGCGATTTACGCTCCGGTGACGTGGGCAGTCAGTGCGGTCAGTCAATGCGGGCAGTCGGCATGAATAGCCGACAATCGCAACTATTGATGCTGCTGACCATTTTGCTGCTCAGCAGGCTGTTGCTGCGATTGCTGCTGCTGGCCTTGGTTGGTCTGCTGCTGGCTTTGCTGCTGACTGTTCTGCTGGCGCTGGTATTGGTACTGGTTGTATGTTCTGGTGGCGCCCTTCGAAACCGTGTACTTGTCGGCACCCTTTCCGTAATCGTTGTCGATCGGCGCGTTGATGGCGGCAAGATACGTGTTCATGAACTGCTTCCACGCCGGCGTTGCGATGTACATGCCGTACCAGGACGGGCGGTACACGCCGTTGATGGTCTTGTTGTCGAAGGTGTTGTTGATCGGGTCCTGCGCGTCGGCGACCGCGACGAACGCCGCGACCTGGTTCGGCACGAAACCTGCGGTGGTCATCACCGTGTTCTCGTTGGTACCGGTCTTGGCGAAGGTCTTGCGATTGTTGTCAAGCTGCGTGGTCGACGCTTCGCCGCCAGGCTGCACGACACCTTGGTTCAGCGCGTAGGACACGGTCTGCGCGATGTCCGGGTCGATGGCCTGATGGCAGTTCGCGGACGGCACTTTCACCTTGCTGCCGCTGCGGTCGGTCACCTTGGTGATGGCGATCGGAGTGCATTCCACGCCGTTGGCGCCCATGGTGGCGTACACGTTGGCCATGGTCAACGGCGACGCCTGCACCGTACCGATGGTCATTGGCGGCTGGAACGAGTTAGCGGAGTAGATGTCGGACGCGTTGGAGATGGCGTTGTGGTAGCCCATCTCCTTGGCCGCGTCGGCGATCGCGCACAGACCGATGTTCGACGCCATCGAGGCCTGCGTGGTGTTGTGCGACTTGATCAGACCCTGCAGCGGGCTTTCCGGAGAGGTGGTGCCGCCGCCGGAATTCTGCACCCTCCACGGGCCGACGAAACCGTAGCCGTTGCAGTTGAACTTCGACGTGTCGTAGACGGTGGATGTGACGAGCGACTCGTTGATGGAGTGGCCTTTCTGCATCCACGCCACCATGTTGATGGGCTTCCAGGTGGAGCCGACGTTGAAGCCCATGCCGCCGCCGTCCTCTTGGTCGACCATGTAGTTCATGGAGGTCTTGGTCTCGTCCGTTCGGGCGTCATCCGTGGCGTCGTAGGTTCGGTTGATGCCGAACGACAGGATTTCGCCGGTGCCCGGTTTCATGGCCGCGATCATCACTTCGAATCCGGACGGGTCGGTGGCCGGCACGGTGCTGTTCGCCGCCTGCATGGCCGCGTTGTTGGCGTTGCGGTCGAGCGTGGTGACGATCTTCAGACCGCCTTCCTTCAGCAGCTTCTCGCGTGCCTCGTCGTCCTTGCCGAACGCCTTGTTCTTCAGGATCTGGTTGACCACGTATGAGCAGAAGAAGCCGGTGTTTTCAATGGCCGACTGGCAGCCGGAGCTCACGTCCTGCAGGTTCAGCGTGTCCTTCAACGGCGTGTTGATGGCGTCTTTGAATTCCTTTTCGGAGGTGATGTAGCCCTGGTCGTGCATCAGCTGCAGCACGATGTTGCGCTGGTGTTCGGCTTCCTTCTGGTTGGCTTCCACGGAAGGATCGAAGTTCTGCGGATTCTTGGTGATTGCCGCGATGGTCGCCGCCTGGGTCACGTTCAGTTCCGAAGCGGAGACGTTGAAGTAGCGTTTGGCGGCCATTTCCACGCCGCACAGGTTGTTGCGGCCGAACTGCGCGATGTTGAGGTAGCCCTGCAGGATCTCGGCTTTGGAGTATTTCTTTTCGATCTGCACCGAGATCAGCATTTCACGTAGCTTACGTGCCACGGTGTCTTCCGTCGCATGGTATTCGGCGATCGGATCGTCGTCTTCACGGGCTTGGGTGGACAGCACGTTCTTGACGTACTGCTGCGTCAGCGTGGAACCGCCCTGCTGGTCGCCGCCTCTGACGTAGGTTTGGAAGAACGCTCGGAACACGCCCTGCACGTCCACGCCGGTATGTTCGAAGAAGCGCTTGTCTTCACGGGCCACGACGGCCTGCTGCATGGCTTTGGAGATTTTCTTCAGCGGCACGACCTCGCGGTTCTGCGTATAGAATTCCGCGAAAGCGGTCTTGCCGTCGTTGAAATACATCGTCGAGCGTTGCGGGAGCGAGGTCACATCGAAATCGATGCCTTCGACCGCAAGGGACGGAATGACGGCTTTGGCCGCGTTATTGGCGGCGAACACAGCGGGCATAAAGAAAATACTCGTCACAACGCCGCCGCCCACGCATAACGTGATGTATGCGATTACCAATGCGAGCACACGTTGAACGGTAAGGGTCTTCTTCTTGGGCATGACGCCCATTCTAAAGTGGCGGGTCTACTAAACACATGCCCGTCAACGCATGTGCCGGAAGCCGTCACGGGTTTCTCACAAAACAGACAATTTCTTAGGAAAAGTTGGAAATCAGCCGAAAACCAGCCGAATGTCATCGTCTTGATCGGCGAATCAGCATGCCCGGCTGGTAGATGATGATGGACCGGCCTTCCCTGGCGATCCATCCGCGGTTGGCGAAATCCATCAACGCCTTGTTCACCGTTTCGCGTGAGGATCCGACGAGCTGCGCCATCTCCTCCTGTGTCAGATCGTGCGGCACCTTCAGGCCGGCTTCGACCGGTTCGCCGAATCGTGATGCCAGATTGAGCAGTGTTTTGGCGAGTCGTCCGGGAACGTCCATGAACACCAGATCGCATATGCGTTCGTTGTTGCTGCGCATGCGGTGCGCCAATACCTGCAGCATGTCCACGGCCACGCGCGGATGTTCGTCGAGCCAGTCGAACAGCGCGTCATGTTCCAGCCAGACCACACGCGTGCCGTTGGTCATCGCCACCGCCGAAGCGGTACGCGGTCCGCCATGCGGATCGAACACCGGAATCTCGCCCAGCACTTCGCCGTACGCGTGGATGCTCAGCAGCTGCACACGCTTGTCGGAGGATTGTCTGGTCAGTTTGACGCGGCCTTCCTCCAGCAGATACATGCGATGGTCGGTGTCTCCCTCGCGGAAGATGAAATCGCCCTTGTCGTATTCGGCATGCTGCAGATACGGCAGCAGTTCCCGGGCTTCTTCGGACGAAACCTGCTTGAACAGCGCGGTGTGCAGCAACGTCTCACGCTCATCGTCGAAACCACCAAAACCATTGATTCCGTTGGTTCCATTCGGGGTGACCATCGACGTGCCTCCGTTCCGACGTGCTTCTGCGTTTTCCGTTGTCGACATCCATGCCAACGCTCGTTAAGTCGGGCACCATCGACCATTCGGGCTACATTGTAACTCGAACGGCGGCGTCGACCAGTCGCGCCACTACCTCGTCTCGGCCCATGCCGGTTTGAGAGCGCATGGGATCGACATGTTTTGCCGCTGATTTCACCGCTTTGTCGGACATTTTCTCTCGTGAGATGTTCAACACGCGGGTCATCTTTTCCGCGTCGATGTCGTAGGCGAGCGTGACGTGGTGCAGAATCGCGCCGGGTCCGCCGTGGGTGGGCGCGAACCGGCGTTGCGCGGCGCCGCCGAGTTTGCCGTATTGTGTGGCGATGTCGTTGAGTCCGGCGAATCGTACGTTGAGGCCGAGGGCGCGTAACGCTTCGACGAGCCAGTAGTCGCAGAGTTTGTAGGATTCCTCGACGCTCATGCCGTGGGCGAAGTCGAGTGGCGCGTACAGCGAGTAGGTGATGGTGTTGCCTGGTTCGATGAACATCGCTCCCCCGCCGGTGCAGCGGCGGACTATGCGGAATCCTTCGTCTTGCGCGGTGTGCACGTTGACTTCGTCTTCGAGCGACTGGAATCTGCCGATGACCACGGCCGGCTCGGCCCATTCCCAGAAACGCAGGGTGGGTTCGCGGGTTCCGGCAGCCACTTCGCGTGCCCATTCGACGTCGAGGTCCATTTGTTCCTGCGGTTTGCGGGGGTCGTCGTGCACGATGTTCGGTTTGAGTGCGTGCCAGCGTCGCGCGTATTCCGCCCAATTGCCGGTTTCGGCGATTTCGCCGGTTCCAACGGTTCCAGCGTTTTCGTCGCTTTCCGCGGCTCCAGCGTTTTCAATGTTTTTTGCGGTTTCTGCGGTTTCCATTGGGCTGGTATGCCGCCGAATGCGCAGGTCGTCGCGTGGTTCCACTTTCGTAACATCATTACCGCCGATACCGGCAATGCCATCGGCGCCATCGATGCCGTCAATCGCACGTTGAAAGGCGATGGCGATGCCACGCGCGCCCATGCCGACGATGCGCACGTCCGGATGGTGCAGCATCGTCCGTTCGACGGCGGCGGTCACGTCACGTTCGGAAACCATCGAACCGCTGAGGCAACGGGCCGCGCACTGTTCCAGCGCACATTCCATGGAATGCAAGAGATTCCGCGTTCCGGCATCGTCCCCGTCGAGGAAGAAATCGCCGTCGATATGGCATTCGATAACAGTCGATGATGCAGCCGGCCCAGCGTATGGAACCGTTTTCACGGCATTCGTATGAGCCGAATCAATATAATCCGAATCGGCGTAATCCGAATCGGTACAATCCGGATCGGCATGAGAAAGCCGGACAGTCACTCCAACGAGTTTGCCGCCCGGCTGTTTGTAAAGTCCTCGAGTCATCAATCCTGCAGTTCAACGCCGTGGGCGTCACGGTGCCATTGCGAGCCGTAGTGGGAGCACAGAATCAGGATGCCTTCCACCAGTCCCCAGATGCCTGCGACGGCTGGGCCGATGATGAGAATCCAGCCAATGACGGTCAGCAGCAGCTGTGCCACGGCCTTGCCGGTGTTGCCCAAGTAGAAGTTGTGCACGCCGAAGCAGCCCAGGAAGATGCCAAACAGACCGGCGGCCAGTTTCGACTTCTGGGCGTATCCGGCCGGTGCGACGGGCTGGCCGTATGCCGGCTGCTGCGCGTAGGCAGGCTGGGTATAGGCGGATTGGTTGTAAGACGGGGCCGCGTAGCCTTGCTGTCCGTAGTTCGCTTGGTTGTAATCCGGCTGGGCGTAAGCGTTGTTGGGGTCATACGCCGGGGCTGCCGGCTGACCGTACGACGGCTGCGCAGATTGGGCAGGCTGGGACGGCTGGCCATACTGACCGTACTGGTTGTACGATGCGGCGTTCGGATCATATACCGGACCAGCGGGCGTGGCCGGCTGAGCCGGCTGGGTATAGACGGGAGCCGTACCGTATGCCGAGGCCGGAGTCGCCGGCTGACCGTATGACGGCTGAGCGATCTGGGCCGACTGTGCGGTCTGGCCATACTGGCTGTATGCGGAAGCGTTCGGATCGTACGCCGGAACGGCAGGCTCGGCCGGCTGAGCGGGCTGAGTGTATGCGGCGGAGTTCTGATCGTATGCGGGGGTTTCCGGCTGCGACTCCGGATGGTTCATCTGCGCATCGTTCTGTTGTGGAATGTACGGTTGGTTGTAGTCGGCCTGGGCTGCGTTATCCGACGTTGGATTGTTGACTTGACCGGCACCATTGAAATCGGCGTTGTTATCACTCATGCCTCAACAATATCCCAAGGTTTGCCCGTCATCGGGCGTTTACCACTGGCACGAACCCCGAAAAACCCCTGAAAAATCCCCTGATTATGCGAAGACGCCCACCGTTCCAAGGAAAACCTTGTTTCGGCGGGCGTCTCACCAAATGGAACATCCAAATGGAATGTCAGCGAATGCCAATCACATGCGGGCCAGGATGTCGCGTCCCACCTCGTCGGTGGAACGCGTGGTGGAGCCGAGCTCCTCGATGTCGGCTTCCACGGCGGTATGGATCTTCTTGGCGGCGTCGTCGAATCCGAGATGCTCGAGCAGCATGGCGGCGGACAGGATGGCCGCGGTCGGATTGGCCTTGTTCTGGCCGGCGATGTCCGGAGCGGAACCGTGGATCGGCTCGAACATGGACGGATACTCGTTGGACGCGTTGATGCAGCCCGAAGCGGAGTAGCCGACGCCACCGACCACCGCACCGGCCTCGTCGGTGATGATGTCGCCGAAGAGGTTGTCGGTCAGGATCACGTCGAAGCGGGACGGGTTGGACACCAGGAAGATGGTGGTCGCGTCGATGTGCAGGTAGTCGTGGGAGACCTCCGGGTATTCCTCGGCCACCTTGTCGACGATGCGCTGCCACATGTCGCCGGCGTTGACCAGCACGTTCTTCTTGTGCACAAGGGTCACGTGCTTCCTGCGCTTCATGGCCAGCTGGAAGGCGTAACGCACCACGCGCTCCACGCCGTAGGCGGTGTTGATGGAGACTTCGGTGGCCACCTCGTTCGGGGTGCCACGGCGCACCGCGCCGCCGGCACCGCAGTACAGGCCTTCGGTGCCTTCACGCACGACCACGAAGTCGATGTCACCCGGGTTGGCGAGCGGCGAGGTAACGCCCTTGTACAGCTTGGACGGACGCAGGTTCACGTACTGGTCCAGATCGAAGCGGAGCTTGAGCAGCAGGCCGCGTTCCAGAATGCCCGCCTTGATGCGCGGATCGCCGACGGCGCCCAGCAGGATGGCGTCGGTCTTCTTGATGCGCTCCTCTTCCTCTTCCGGAAGAATCGCGCCGTCACGCAGATAGCGCTCGGCACCCAGATCGAACTTCTCATATTCGAATTCGGCGACGCCTTCGGCCGCCTTCTCCAGAGCCTTCTGGGCCCACGGAGTCACTTCCTTGCCAATGCCATCGCCCGGAATGACGGCGATGGTGTACTTCTTTGCAGAATCACTCATAGCACGCGACTCTAGTCAACGGACCAGCACGTGGACACGTAACGCTCAACTAGTGGACACTCCTTGCCGCGTTCATGTGCGAATACGGTTTCACCCGGCTTCAAACGCCACGAACAACGAACGATCCAATGATCCGGACGCAACAATCCATACACCGTACATGAAAAAAAAGGGGGCCGACCTGAAGGCCGACCCCACCCTTGGATTCCAACACTCAGCGAACGCTCTTGGGTTTCACATAATCCTCAGCGACGGAACCGAAATTCGTGCCCGAGAATTTGCCCGATTGTCTCACTATGGCATCGAACGCTGCCAACCCGTTCAATCCCGTGTAGGAATCGGAATACGCGCCGGAATAGCTCGCCGAAGATCCCGTCGAACCGGACGATTCCGGCTTCACTACCCTGTTCTCCCGCGACCACAACGCATACAGCGTGCCGTCGCGATCGATGGGCATCAACGATTTCCCGGACGAATCAAAGGAGACCACGCTGACTGCGAGCGCGTCGTCTTTCACCGTGCTCCACCCTTCGAAGGTGTAGCCGTCAAGCTGAGGCTCGTTGGCGATGTCCGCCGTGGGCGAGACCAGCGAATCACCGTCGTAGACTTTCCGCTCGGCGTACAGGGTCTTCGCATCCTTGCCGGCGGGCGCATGCCCTCCGTTCAGATCGAAGGTTATGGTCCACTGGTGCGCGGTGCGCACCCACTGCGCGGTCAGGGTGATGTCGCCGGTCACCTTCGAGCCGAAATCGTAGCTTTTGCCGTCATACTGCCAGCCGGTGAACCGGCAGTCGTCGCGTGTCGGCGACGGATCAGGCGCAACGGCCACTCCTCCATCGTCCACGGTCTGGCTGTTCACGGCACTGCCGCCGGCCGTGTCGAAGGTGACCGTCCATGTCTTGACCCACTTGGCATACAAGGTCATGTCGGCGGTTACGGCGGTGCCAGCATCATAGTCCGTCTTCCGCTGTTCGTCGCTGGTCAATCCTGCGAAACGATATCCACCGCGGGAAGGAGCGGAATCGGGGATCGTAAGCTTCTCCCCTTCCTTGACGAACAACGTCATATCCTGCGGCAGGTCCGACGAATAATCGTCGCCGTCATTCAAATGAATGGTGACGGTATGGTACGTCGCGCCCGCATCATCCCACTTGGCATACAGCGTGATACCGCCGGTGACGGGCATGCCGAAACCGTACGGCGTGGTGCCGGCCGCATCCGTGGTCCAGCCGACGAACGTGTATCCATCACGGGTCGGTGTGGCAGGTTGCGTCGCGTAACCACCGTACGCAACCTGTTGCGCATCGACCGCGCTGCCGCCTTGCGAGTCGAAGGTCACGGCGTACATGTTCGGCGTCCACTTCGCATACAAGGTCACATCATCGTTCACCGCAGCCGTGAAATCGTATTCGCTACCCGAAGTGTCGGCGCTGGTATACCATCCCGCGAACGCGTATCCCACGCGCTCAGGATTTCCCGGTCGTACGGCCGATTTCCCTGTTTGCACCTGTTGTGCGGCGATCTCGCTGCCGCCTTGGACGTCGAAGGTCACGGTTTTCGCTTCCGTCCACTGCGCATACAACGTTATCGGCGCGCTCACCGTGGTGGCGAAATCATACTCATGTTCACCGGCCATGTCCGTGGTCCACTTCGAGAACACGTAGCCGTCGCGAGTAGGCGTTTCGGGAACGCTCGCAGTGCCTCCGATGGCGACCGCCTGTGCGGGAACGCTGCTGCCGCCGCCTTGGGTGTCGAAGGTTATTCCGGCCACGTTCACCGGATGCGTGTACACGGTCGGATCCCCGCTGACGATCCAGAATTCCGCGACGCCGTTTTCCACGTTTCCCGCGGTCATGCTGATCACGGATTCCGGAATCTCGCGATCGTTGTCGTCGCAGTCCTTGCCGGTCCATGATGAGCCGCCGTTGCGGATGATGAACCATGGGTTGCGCACGCCTTTGGCTGTCTGGCTCAGCGTGTATTCCGCGACCTCGCCGAATTCGTCATGGGAGGTGAATTCCTGGGATTCGCCGCTGGTGCTTTCCGCATACCAAGACCACAGATCCCAGCCTTTCCACGCGTCGGATTCCATGCTGTATTCCTGATAATTGCCGTCGGGACGGTAATAATGCAGTTTGATGGTCAGGTTTTTCGGATTTTTGATGTCATTCGGCTGCGGTGTCGCCGAGGGAGACGCTTTTTCCGAGGATCGGTCGGAAGCGGTATCGGGTTGCGCGCCGTCCACCCACGCTTCGATGGCACCGCTCACATGCGCGTCACCGAATTTGGCGAGTTTCCACACGCTTGCCTCATATTGTTCGGCGGTTCCCGCGGACGCTCCAGTCGCATCGGCACCATCCACGATTCTGAAATGCACTGTTGCCAGATCGCCGTCCAGTTCGCCGCTGGCTTTCCTGCCGTATTGCGTTGGCGTTCTTTCGAATGGAATATACGTGGCGCTTTCCATGTCGTCGCCGTTCCACACCTTCACGCCGGATGCGTTCTTACCGGCGCCGGAGACGGAACGGAAGTTGACGGTCACTTTGGTTTTCGCCGCATGCTTGCGCGTGTAGGGCACGCCCGTCTGCTGCCGGTGCCCGCTGACGTTGATCATAGTGGCGCCGACATGTGCCGTATATTCCGTTCCTTGCTTGCCCCCGTTCCAGTCCGTGGAGTCCGAATCCCCGGATTGTGTGGATGCGAAATGGTATTTCACCGCGCTTAGGTTGGCACCTTCCGGCAGATCGGCCTTATACCAGCCTGCCGCATTCGTGGAATCGGCTACATCGACCGCGCTCATCGCAATGCTACCGCTGCCGTTGTCGGACGTGTAACGCATATACACCTGCCCGTCCCACGATTTGTCGGGCTTGTAGTAGATGGTGAGGGTTTTGTCACCTATCAGCGAACTGTTCGGCGAATCCTTGTATTGCGGAGCGTAGGTGCCGCTAGGTTCCGTGGTTTCCGTCCACGCGCCCTTGACCGCACCGGCATAGATGGCAATGGCGCTTCGTTTGCCGATGGTCGCTTTGGCGTGACCGCCGCTGACGGTCACGGTTTGCGAGCAGGTGCGGGAAGCGTACACGTTGCAGTATTCCCCGTCCGGCAACGATGTCGTATAGTCGACGTCATGCTCCTGCAGGGTGTTGTTCAATGCGAGCAGACCCTTGCTTTTCCCGTTGGCGTCAACCCTTTCGAAGGCGATGTCGTTGGATCCGGATTCCTGCCAGTTGCTTACGCTGGTGCCGTTCACGGCATTATGGAATTTGATCATGCCTCGGATTGACGTCCACCGCTGTTGGCAGTTCCAATCGCCATACTCCATCTGCGTTGGGTCCTTTTGCGTGGAGCACACGTCGTCCATGCTGATTTTCGGCACGGTGGTGTCAGTCGAATCCTTGACGCCGTCATCATATTGGGTGCTTTCATTGAATGCGTAGTCTGAAAGGATCTTCGGATGCCCGTAGTCGTACCCGAGCATGAACGCGTTGGCGAGCTCGTATCGGGCGCCGGAAACGGGTTTGAGCGTTTCCGAACCGCGTGCGGTATCCCAGTTGGACACGAATACGGTGGCATTATCGGCGTCGTCGAGCAGATCGCTGGTGATGTTCTTCAAATTGGTGATGGATCCGTTGAAATCCTTCAACAATGAGTACGCGTACGAGAATTCGGTGACCTGTCCGTTCTTTTCGTATCGTTCCGGCGCGAATTTTTCGGATTCTCCATTATGGTAGATGACTTCCTGCGACCATGGGAAGCTTTGTTCGTCCGTAATGCCCGCTTTGGTCATGAACTTGCGTTTGATGGATGCGATGTCGTTGGGATCCATATGTTTTGCGGAGTCGATGCGGAATCCGCGTACGCCGTCTTCCCATAGGTGCGCCAAGTATTCGGCTTGGATGTTTTGCACGCGGTCGCTGCCGGTGTTGATGTCCCACATGGTCGACAGTCGGCAGTTCCACACTTCGTCGGCGTTGGTGTAGTCGGAGATGTTGTCTGACACGTTCGACTTGCAGGTGTGGAAGTCGCCGCTGGGAAGGCCGTATTGGTGGTTGTTGCCGCTTTCCTCATACTGGTAGATGCCGATTCCCGGGTATCGTCCGTATGATCCGTTGTATTCGGTTCCGGCCACGCCATACTGGTCGTCAACCCATGACACGTCATGTCCGGTGGTGTGGTTGAGCACCATGTCGGCCACGATTTGCACGCCAGCCGCGTCGCATTGGCTGATCATGGTTTTGAACTCGTCTTCCGTACCGAAACGCGAGTCGAGTTTGTAGCTGACCGGCTGGTAGACGGTCCACCATTGCGTGCCTTGGATGGATTCCTGCGGCGGGGAGACCTGCACGTATTTCACGCCTTCCGGACCATAGGTTTTCGTGCATTCGTCGCCAATCGTCTTCCATGATTGCTGGAATGCGATCATGGTCACGTCAGTGGCTGCCGGATTGGTCGGATCGTCATTGCCAAAAGCCACCGATTGCGCGCTGAGCCCCGCGAGGGAAAGCGCCAGGCCAAGTGCCGCGGCCGCGATGCGGCGCACCGAACGCATGCCGGTATGTCGTGCAGCCGCGTGACGGGCCATGCGGTAATCCATCCGATTCCCCTGTTTCGCTCCGTGACGCCTCATCGCGCGTCTCCTTCCTTGTTGGTCTTGTTACGTTTGGCGATGCCGTAGCCCATGCCGATCATGCCGAGCGCCACTACCGCGAGAAGTGTGCCGTAGCACCATCGTTGCCCGCCCGTGGAGGGAAGCACGATGGAGATGGTGTTGGTGATGGTGGAGATTCCGGTTTTTCGGTCATCGCTGATGACCGGCTGGCAGTAGCCGTCCACTCCGCTGATCGCTTCGCCCTTTTCGTTGGTTTCCTTCACCGTGTACACCTTGTTTTCATCTAGGTCGGTGAACGTGTATTGCCAGTTGTTGCCGTCGCTCAACGCCACCGTCTTGCCGGTGGATTGGCCGTTCGCATACAACGTCGCATATACCGCTTTCGGACGTTTGCTGCTGTCGCCGTAGTCCTTCCACACTTTATGCACGCTGTGGCTGGTATGCCCCGGCGTGTAGGTGTTGGTCAGCGTGTACGCCCAGGATTCCGCATTCTGACCGCTTTCGCTTGTTTCATCCGCCTTGTCGGATTCGCCCGACTCGTTGGCCTTGCCCTCGGCGCCGTCAGCCGCAGCGACTTTGCCTCCGGTGAGCGTCGGCGTGTAGTTCTTCACGGCCTCTTCGGTCACCGAATACTGAATTTCCTTGCCCTTGTAGTATTTGGGCAGGTTCGTGAAGGTGTAGGTCCACGTGTTCGCGCTCACCTCTTGCGAAGTGGTCGCTTCGCTTGTTCCGTCAGCCCCGTTGACGTTGGCCGTGGTGGCCTGCGTCGCTTTGGCGTTCTCCGAGGTCAGCACCATGCAGCTCACACCCCATGGATTCGTGCCATCCGTCGCGCCGGTGTTCTTGCACTCGCTGTTGTGTTGCGGTGAGGGCCATCCGGGCAGCGTCTGGTTCTTCGCATCGGTCCACACGCTGGAAAGCACCCAGATCGTGGCCTTGTCGCCCGGCCGTTTCACATTGCTGGGCGCATCAGTGTCATCCCACGTCTTGTCCACGCTCAATGTCGTGGTTTCGGGCGTATGCGTGTTGGTCACATCGAACGCGCAGGATTTGACCGTGCTCGTCACCGCACAGCGTGTTTCCGTACCGCCGGCGAGCGTCACGTCGCTTGCCGTATAGCCATCTACGGATTCCTCGGTTACCGTATACGTGTACGGATTGTTGTACAGGTTCTGCTTGGGAAGACCTTCGAACGTCCACGATTGCGTGTTGCTGCCGTTGGTTCGCACGGTTTGCACCACCAATTGTTCGGTCACGTCTTCCGTTTCGTCGGTACTGCCGCTCTTCGGCTGTTTGCTGGTTCCCCAAATATGGAAGGTCAGCGTCTTCGGCCGTTTGCCATCGTTGTCATCCTGATCGTTCCACGTTTTGTTCACCGTGATGCTTGCCGTTTCCGGCTCCCGAATGTTCAATACCGTGAATTCGGCGCCGTCGATGTACGGACGTTTGATCACGGAAACGCGGTATTCCTTACCTGTGAGCTCTTGGGTCAGTTCCTCGTCAACCGTGTAGTTGTACCTGTTGCCGTCCGCATCATATCGGGGCAGATCGGTCCACGTGTACGTCCAGTCGCTGGTGTTCTTGTTGTCCAACGTCCGCGTGTACTTCGCATCTTGCAGCTGCTTGGAGTTGCGCAGCAGGTGGAATGTCACCGATGTCGGACGCTCCGAATAGTTATGGTCGGACCAGATTTTGCGCACGCGCACCATGGTCGTATCCACGCGATCCTCGACGCGGATGGTGTTGCCATCCACCAGCTTGCCGTCCACGTATGCTTCGCCGCGGGAAATGGTGAAGTTGACCGCGTTCGCCTTTTCATACCCGACCGGCGCCTTGGTTTCGGTGAGCTTGTAGACGCCGTCCTGCAGCTGGAATTGTTTCGGCAGTCCGCCGCCGCTGGTCCAGGTGATCTCGTCGATCGTCTTGCCTTCGAAAGTTTTGCCGGTTATGGAGAATTCCGCTCCAGCCAGCTCGGCACCGCCGCCGACCTTGGTTTTGGAGAACAGGATGCCGCTTTTGCCCGGCTTGTCTTTCATGACGACGGTATTGGAATCCTGCTTCTTACCGTCGATGGTCACGCTGCCGTCGAGCCCGACGCTGAATACGATGTCATCCGCGGTTTCATAGCCGTCCGGCGCCACCTTTTCACGCAGGGTGTAGGTGCCGGGTAGCAGGGTGAGTTCGCCGGGTTCGCCGCCTTTGCTGGTCCAGGTGATCTCGTCGATCGCCTTGCCATCCAAGGTGGTGCCGGTGATGCTCATCTGCGCGCCGTCGATATTGGTGATGCCACTGGTGAGACTGTTTTTATTGACGGTCACCTGATGCGTCCGGTACTGGTCGGTCATCACGATGGTATTGTCCTGCACGTCGGCATATGTGCCATCGGTTTGCTTGATCTGCACGCTGAGCTTGCCGGTGACGGCGTCGCTCACGACTTTGAATTCGACCGGATCCGCTACCAGATAACCATCCGGCGCCTTGGTTTCGGTCAAGGTGTAGGTGCCGGGCTTGAGCTTGATGCTCTTCGACTTATCCCGCTCACTTACCCAGGTCTGCGTTTTGAATTCGGTGCCATCATTCAGCGTACCGGTGAGGCGCATGGTGGCACCTGCGATCTCCGTACCCTTGAGGTCCTGCTTGGAGAACCACACCTCCTCGTTTTCGGGGTGGTGCGTGTTGGTGATGGCGAAACCTTGGGTTTGCGAGCCGGTGATGTGCGTGGTGTAGCCGCTCACCGTATCTTCGCGTATGGTATACACGATCTTCTTGCCATCCTCGTAGACGGGCAGATTGGTGAACGCGCTGTCGTTCCGCCAGTTTCCAACCGCATCGAGTGTCACGCTTTGATCGGTTTCCTCTCCGTTTTTCAACAGATGCACGGTTACGCTGTCAGGGCGCTTCTGGTCCTGGTTGTCGGCGTCGTCCCATGCTTTTTCAACGCCGATCGACGTGGTTTCGGGCGTGTGCGTGTTGGTGCATTGTTCGGTGGCAGCCGAACCGTCGGTGTTGTATTGCACGTCAGCGCATTGCGAGTCGTACCCGCCCAGCGTCGTGGTTTCGACGGCCATGTAGGCCGCGGTTTTGCCGTCGACTTTCACCGGCAGTCCCGTCCATTGCACGTTATCGTTCTTGTCGGGATTGAGTATGCGGCTTTGCCCGTCGACTTTCGTATAATCGGCATCGCCGTCGGTCTTGCGGTACAAATCGAAGGTGACGGATGCACGTTTGCCGTCCTGGTTGTTATTGTCGTTCCATGTTTTCGTAACAGTCAACGACGTGGTTTTCGGTGCGTCCTCCGCCTGCACGTGACCGATGCCGTCGCTACCGGTCACATTTTTGCCGTCGACGGTGATGGTGCCGTCTTCGCCGACCAGAATGATGATCGGATCCATGACTTGGTATCCGTCCGGTGCGTTGGCTTCGGTCAGCTTGTACCGTCCGGGCAGGAGTTCGAGCGTTTTCGTCTCGCTGCCGGAGGTGGTCCATGTCCAATCGGATTCCACCTGCGACGATCCGACACGAGTCAGCTGCATGGTGGCACCGTCGACGGGTACACCGGCATTCGCCGCATCCACCTTTGTGAATTGCACCTTGAACTTCGTTTTGTGGTCGTTGCTGCAGTTCCAACGGTAGTTGCCCAATGTGGTCGTCTTGCCGTCGCTGTCTTTGGCTACGGCGACGATCAATTTGCCGCTTTGCCCGTCTACGGTAACGGTTTTGTTGTCGTATCGTCCGTCGTATGCACCGGCAGCGGTCTGCGCGTCATGTCCGGGGAATATCACATAGAGCGGAGCGGATTTCTCGTATTGCGAATCAGTGCTGCCGGGCACTTTGCCGTCCGGACCTGTCAGCTCGGTGACCTTATATACGGTGTCGTAGTCCAGCTGCAGTCGGTCGGACAGTCCGTTGGATGCTCCTGTGGTCAGCTGCTTGGTGATTTCTTTGCCAACCGTACCATTGCAGGTGCCGTCGGCATCGGCCGTAGACGACACGAAGTTGCATCCGGTGACGCTTTCCACTTTGAAGGTGGCGCTGCCCGCCGGCTTGCCGAGATCGCCATCCGCGTACTTGTAGATCTGCAGTGTGCTCTGGTCGTATTTCATGCCGCCTTTGCTCTGCTGCACGGTTCCGGTGATTGTGTTCTGCGAGGTTCCGCCGTTGTTCTCATACCCGGCGAGCACGATTTTGTTGCCGCCCAGCGATCCGAAGCTTTCGCCTGGTTTGAGCTGCACCGCGGCCGTGTAGGTGATGGTGCATGCACGGGCGTCGGGAATGGAGAACACTAGTTCGCGGGTCTGCGGATTGTATGACCATGTTGCACCGTTGATGGCGGTTCCATTGTCGGAGTCCATGATCGACACGCTGTTGGCGTTGAGGTCGAGTGCCTGACCCATGGTGTCGGTCAGAGTGAGGTTGTTGCCTTTGTTAAGCGTGTCCGCATTCGGGTTGACTTTGACCGTGTAGTTCACGTTCGGCGCGGTCGTGGCATCGTATTTGCCGTTTTTGTCAAGAAGTTTCGGCTTGCTCGCGCCCACTGTGGCGGAAGCGTCGCCTCCGGCGCTGCCATCAATGTCGATGTGCGCCTTGTTCTCGTAATTTCCCCAATCAGGTGCGGTGATCGGGTCGATGCTCGTCTCATACACGATGAGCACACCAGCCGAGGTCTTCGCCTGGCTGAACGCCGGGGTACCCTTGGCTATGGTGAAGGTCACCGTGCCGTCGCCGTTGTCTTTGGCGCTCACTCCGGACAGCATTTTTGTGGTGCTGGAAGCGTCGAAGATCTTCAACGATTTCGCGTCGTACCGCGTGTGGACGGGCAACGTATCGGTCACCACGATGTTTTCGGCGTCCGACATCACGTCATGCACTTTGATGCGCCAGCGGATCACGCCTTTGGAGTTGGCGGTGTAGCCGTACCCGTATTGGTCCCAATACTGGTTGGCGTCTTCCTTGCCGAGCACGTCGCCGCGATGCTGGTGTTTCGCCGTGGAGGTTTTGTTCAATGCCGAAGCTCGGTTCCACACGGTTTCGTCGGTCACACCGTCGTTGACGGTGGACTGGTATTGCACGTACACCGTAGTGCCTTTGGGCAATGATGCGAACACGATGGTGAATCCCCTATCGGTGGCCTCTGTCGTGTATCCGCCCGCGTATTGCTGCGTCAGGGCGGCGTCGGTGTACACTTTAATGCTGTCTTTCACCAAGGTTTGCTTGGATCCCAGATCCTTGCCGCTGTCGTCCACATCCAGCTTGTCGGTCAGTTCGGCGTTGGTGAGGTCTTCCAAGGCTTTCATGCTGGTCACCCACGTCAGGTTCTTCGCTTCGGATGCCGGCGACGTGCATGTTTTCTTCAGTTCGACCGCGTCCGTGCCGAGTTGAGGTTCGGCCGTGGCTGTTTTGCCGGTTCCATCCTGAGGTTTTACGGTGACTTCGTTCTTGTATTTCTGGTGTTCGCCGCTTCCTTCGACCGGCACGTTTTTCGCTTCGGTCCAATACTGGATTTGGAAATGGTCGTAGCCGCCGGAGGGCAGGGTCACGGTGCCTGCTACGAGATCGCTCCAGCTAAGTTTGATGTAATGCTGCGGATTGTACGGGTCGTCGTCCGTATATGCGCCGGGCGAGCCGGTCGGACACACGGATTTCCAGTCGCCGCTGTTGTAGCAGCTGAGCACCAGATCTCCGGTCGGTTCCTTGAGGTTGTTCTTGTCGAGCAGATCTTTGACGGTGGCTCCGTCGACGGATTGGCCTTCGCCAGCGCCGATGGTGATGTTCCAAGTGAAGCCTTGCGTGCCATTTTCGTCTTTTGCTGCGGTTGCGCTTTTGTTCACATACCAGTCGCTGTAGTTGAACCAGATGGAGTTGCTGGTTTCCTTCTTGTTGACGTCTTCGTTGCTGGAATAGGTCACCTTGTTTTTGTTTTCGGTGGCATTGCTGCAATTGCCGGCCTCGCGGCATGCCTTGATGACGCTGTCTTTGTCGGCGTTCACCGAGTAGCGCACGTATAGTTTCTCACCGTCGCCCATGGAGCCGATGGTGACGTTGAAATTATGGTCGTCGGTTTTGGAGGATTGCCATGCGCCCGTGTATTCGTTCTTGCAGTCGGCGTCGGTGTAGATGTGCACGGATCCGTCCACGAAGGTCAGCAGGCCGCCCATGGTGTCGTCTATGGTCACGCCGGTGTTCGTGCCTGTAGAGGTCACTTCCAAAACGAAATCGTAGGTGGATGCGTCGGAAGTGGAGATTGCCGGGCGTTTGACCACGTTGACCCTGTGTTTGCCCTCCACGTTCACGGTGATGGTGCCATATCCGGGGAAGGTAAAGCTGGTATCGCCGCCAGCCGAACCACCGGTTTTGTTCGAGGTGATGGTTCCGTCAGTGGTCACGAACGCTTCGATGTTGGACCCCGCCGATTCGCCGCGGGTGTAGGTGGCCACCATTTTGTCGCCGTCGATGGTGTAGTAGCCGACCACGTCGCCACCGTTGTAGATCGGGTATTTCTCGTTCGATTTGTATTCCAGATTGCTGGGAAGGTCGTAGACGAAGGTGTCGCCCTCGTTGATTTTGACGTCGTTCGGCACTTTCCAATGCAGTTCGGTGCGGATCTGATCACCGTAGTTGACTTGCATGCCGGAAATGTACGGCTTCCACGTCTTGCCTCCGTCGGAACTGATTTCGAAGGAGGTGTCGTCCTTGTCAACCCAACCGAGATCGCTGATATTGTATTCCTCAGCATACGCATGAACGGGCCCGATCAATACGCATGCCAGCATGGTCGCCAATGTCACCAGCATGGCGGCAAACGTTTTCATATAACGCCCTGCCGGTAACTCCTTGCGCTTATGCATAATCCCCCCGTTTCAACAACTAAGGTGGCGGCAGCCACTACCTTGCCCCAGCTACCGCCACCTTTACGCAATCACAGTGCCACGACATCAACATCAACGAATGAAACACAAAATTTGTGATCATTTTGTTGCAAAAACACGCCGAAAAGTGTTGCATCAAACGTTTGACAATGAGGTTACCCCCACCGAAGCGAAAACAAGAATCGCCGCAAAAGTCCTGCAACAGATTATGCAAATTTTCTGAAACAGAAGCCACTTTTGCAATTGTTTGCAAAAGTGGCTCCGCCACACTTTCTCACCCGAACACGGGATCAACTGGTGACGCCCATCACCGACAAGCACCAAGCGTTCTCATAGGAGACTTCCTCCCATTGCTTGTACCGCCCGGACGTACCCCCATGGCCGGCTTCCACCTCGATTTTCGCCACGGCGTCCACACCGGCATGCTGCAGCCGGGCCAGCCATTTCATCGGCTCCACATACAGCACGCGGGTGTCGTTCATGGATGTGGTAATGAAAATTTTCGGAAAAACGGCAGTTCTTTCGTCATTTTCACTATCTGGCGCATTCTCGTATGGCGTGTACGACTTCATGTACGCGTACACATCCGCGTCGTGCAGCGGATCGCCCCACTCGTCCCATTCGGTGACGGTCAACGGCAGCGAAGGATCAAGGATCGAGGTCAGCGCGTCCACGAACGGCACGTCCGCCTCCACGCCCGCATAGCATTCCGGAGCCATGTTGGCGACCGCCCCCATCAATAGGCCGCCCGCCGAGCCGCCGTTCGCCACCGTACGCAGCGGCGAGGCCAGTCCGGCACGTTGCAGCGCGCGCGTGGCGTCGATGAAATCCTCGAATGAATGCTTCTTATTGAGCAAATGCCCCTGCTCGTACCAGGCGCGTCCCATTTCGCCGCCGCCGCGGATGTGCGGCACGGCGTACAGCACGCCGCGGTCGAGCATGCTGATGCGCGACACCGCGAATCCCGGATCGGAGCTGATCTCGTATGCGCCGTAGCCGGTGATGAACATGGCGGAATCGCAGGTCGGCACGTCACGCCGCCATACCAGCGAGACGGGGATGCGTTCGCCGTCGCGCGCGGTGACCCACACCCGGCGTTCCATGTAGTCGCGCGGATCGAAACCACCCAGCACGGTGGCGCGTTTGAGCAGACGGTCCTCGCCGGTGTCCGGATCGTAGTCATGCAGCTCGCCGGGGCGCGTGTAGCTGGCGAACGAGTAGCGCATGCGCGGCGCGTCATACGAGGGGTTGCCACCAACGCCGATCGAATACAGGCGGCGCGTCTCCCCCGGCATGCGGTCGGCGGTGGCGCCGTCCGACGACGTCATCGCCCGACGCGAGACGCCATGCACGGCCGATCCCTTGCCTTGCGCGGCGGCGGCCGCGTCCAGTTTGCCCCAGATCTCGGCGCGTTCCTCGTTGATCTCGTCCACGGATTCGTCGACGTCCCAATCGTCCTCCAGCGCGTGCGGCACCAGTTCGGTGAACCGCCATGGCCGGCCGGCCAGGAAATCCTCGGCGGCGGCCTGCTTCGTCATCACCGCGATGTGCGGCAGGCTTTCCGCGCGGTATTGCAATGCGACGAAATGCCGATGGATCGAGATACCCTCGATGCCCAAGCCGTGCGCGCCCTGCAGAATGGCGGGATTGCAGGGATTTGAATACGGGGTGCCGATCGGCATGGAGGAGGCGCCGGGGTCCACGTCGTCGCCATGCTCGCAACCGTAGGGCGATCCGACCGCCACGCGCACGCCTTCGCCCAGCCGGTATGGAGGCTCGTGCGTCCGCATATCGATCACATCGATCTCGAAATTCGGATTCAACGCGTTGTGGTACACCACGGCGAGCGGAATATCCTCGCCATGCTCCCCCGCGCCTTCGAAGCAGGCGAAGCTCACATCGTATTCCACGTCGGTTTCGCGCGGAATGAACGCCCGGAACGAGCCCTCTGGGGTGTCCACCGGCAGCATCAGCACCTCGGTGGTGGTTTTCGACCCGGTGCCGATCACGATGTTCCGTTCGTCGAAGGACAGTCCGATGCCCACCCAGAAGCGTTCATCCGCCTCGCGGTACACCTCCACGTCATCGGTCACGGGGGTGCCGACGCGGTGGCGCATCACCGCGTATGGACGCCACGCGTCGTCCAACAGCACATAGAACACCCATTGCGCGTCCGGCGTGAAGCAGGCTCCGCCGATGCCTTCGAACCGCTCCTCCAGCTCGTCGCCGGTCTCAAGATCACGGATGCGGAAATCGTAGCGTTCGTCGCCAGTCGTGTCGGTGCCGTACAGCATCCAACGGCCGTCCTTGGAAATGTCCATGCCGCCGATGCGGAAGAAATCGTGGCCTTGCGCCTCGGCGTTCGTATCGAACACCACCTGTTCGCCGTCGAGTGGCACGCCGGCCTCCACTGTCGGCGGATCCCAATCGTCCGCGCCGCGGATCGGCACGCGGCATTGCGTGGCGTATTGCCGCCCCTGCATGGTGCGGGTGAAGTACCAGTAGCCGTCCATGCGCGTCGGCACGGACATGTCGGTTTCCTGCACATGCGACTTGAATTCCTCGAACAACGTTTTGCGCAACGATGCGAGCGGTGCCATGCGCTGTTCGCAGTAGCGGTTCTGTGCCGCCACGTAGTCTTGAACGTCCTGCGATTGCTTGTCCCGCAGCCATTCGTAGTTATCGATGAACGTATCGCCGTGGAAGGTGCGCTCCTTTGGCACCCGCTTCGCTTCCGGCACCGCCAGTCCATTCTGGTGTTCGTCGTGCGCGTTCGTCGCTTCCTTCACGTTCATGGTGTTTTCCATACCCCGAAATTCACTCATGCACGCGATTATACTGACGACCCACCCAAACTTGTGTCGGCCGTCAGTCGCCGTTTTGCGCGGCGCGCAGGTACGGCAGCATGGTTTTCATGATGTTCGATCCGGTCGTTCCCGTGAATACCGGCACGTCGGTGACCGGCATCGGCTGCGTGGCCACGCGCCCGGCGACGGAACCGAAATTGCCGGTCACTTCGCGCGGGGACAGCTGCCGGATGCCGATCGCCAGCACACGCCCCGGGTAGCGGCGTGCGATTGTGGCGTATGTGGTCGGATCCTTCTGCCCGTCGTCGCCGATCAGAATGAACTTCATATCTGGAAAATCGGCCATGAGCTGTTCGGCGTATTCAAGCTTGTGCTGCACGCCCGACGGAATGAAGGTTTTCGGCCTCGGGTCAAGGTCGCGCAGCAGCAGCGGACCTTCCGGAAAACCGTGGTTCGTAATGAAATGGCGGATCGAGCTTTCCACATTCCATGGCGAAGTGGACAGGTAGAAGAACGGCGCGTCCGGGAACATGTCCGCGATGCGGTTGAACAGCAGGTTCATGCTGGCCACCGGCACTTTTTTGCGCGGATTAAGCAGCAGCAGATTGTAGGCGGCCTTCATCAGACGCGGCGCCTGCGTGACCATGATGGTGTCGTCCACGTCGGAGATCACGCCCACTTTGGTGCCGCTGGGAATGGTGAAAAGATTGGCGTTGACCGGCTTGCGGCTGCGCACTTTGTACGAGACGTTGTGGATGCCCGGTTCGAGCGAATGCTCGGCGACGAGGTCGAGGTAGCCGGCATCGTCGGATGCCGCGAATTCGCTGGAAATATCAGGATTGCTGTCGATCGCGTCGTATACTTCCGACGCACCCACCTGCACTGTTTCGATGGGCACGTCATCGATGGCGATCCGCACTTTGGTATGCGGGGACGGCACCATCAGCATGCCACGGATGCCGCGAATCAGGCGGCCGGCCTGCCGTTTGAACGGGCCGTATACGGTACGGCAGATCAGTCGGGAGTAGTGTTCGGTGCCGTAGCCGACGTAGGGTTCGACACGTGGATACCAGTCGAGCGACCGTACCAATGCGGTCGAGAATTTCAGCCAGACACTGAATGCTTTGGTGATCGTGCGGCGGAACAGCCTGGTCAGCGGCGGTTTGACTTCAAGACGCTCATGTCTGGAGGCCGCGTCGAAGGTGGTGACCACCTTGCGTGCCGGAATCGGCACGGTGGGCATGTCATCGCAAGAATCGTCCATCCGCTCCCCCATACGCTGCTGTTCGCGCTGCTGGTCATGCTGCGGCGCACGCTGCGGCGGGAACTGCGGCAACGGCTGAATTTCACTCATATGCCCACTATAGAGGTCGCGTTCGAACAAACAGTAACGCCACCGAGAAAATCAGGGAACTTTCAGGGCCCCGCAAGGCACTTCCCATAAAAAGGCTGCGGCCGGCGGGTGCGATGCGCGACCGTAAGCCCGGCCGAACGGCCTTGAGTGTGTCGCGCATCGCACCCGCCGGCCGCAGCCGTAATTAAAACTAGACGTCCGTGCTATTCAGTCAGCCACAATCTTGGCATACTCGTCAGCGCTAAGCAGGTCAGGCTCGTCATCCTCAAGCTCGATCTTGAAAATCCAGCCCTCGCCGTACGGATCGTCCGTCACAATGCTCGGATCGTCCGCAGCCTCGTTGTTGACGTAGCGGATGGTGCCAGCCACCGGCGAGACCAGCGCGGTGACCGCCTTGGAGGATTCGAATTCCGCCACTTCGTCGCCAGCTTCGACCTGCGTACCGACTTCAGGCAAATCGATGTACACGAGTTCGCCGAACTGTTCGGTGGCGTATTCGGTAACGCCCACCATGGCGGGTTCAACGGAGGAATCCACCCACACGTGCTCGTCGGAGTATTCGAGGTGCTCGGGCACGTCGAGGTTCACTTTGCTATCGTTTGCTTCGCTCATGCCGCCCATTGTACGGCGTATGCGAACGCCGCGCACCCGCGCCACGCGTAACGGGTCAGCGTACCGGTCCGGATGGCATGGCGCCGACTACCTGCACGATGGTGCCTTCCGGACAGTTGTCGTAGATCCACTTGGAATCGGCTTCGTACATGTTCACGCAGCCGTGGGAGCCGTAGTGCGCCGGGTCGCCGTGGGCGATGCCGTAATTGTTCCAGCTTGCCGTGTGGAAGCCTTCGCCGCCGTAGAAGTAGCTTACCCACTTCACACCCTTGGACAGGTAGCGCGAGCCGTCGTCGTTCAGGCCGGTCATGTCCTGGATCTGATACTTGAGGTAGATGTAGAAGGTGCCCAGGTCGGTTTCGTGCTTGCCGGTGGTGCCCGTGCACACCGGGAAGGTCTTGACGGCCTCGTCGTTGTGATACACGGTGGCAGTTTGCGCGGTACGGTCCACCACGATGCGGTATTCGCTCTTCTTCTGCACGGTTTTGAAGTTCTGCACGTCGCCGTCCACCGGAATGGTGGCGCCTTGGCCGTTTTTGAGCGCTTCGCCGATCTTCGGTGCGAGCGCCTCCATGTTCTTGACCTTCACGCCGTTCACGCCTTTGACGATGGTGGCCAGCACTTTGCCGCTGTTGTCGACGGCGTCTTCCTGGTCGACCGCGTCCTGGTTGAGCTGGGCTGGGACCTGCTGCTGCACGTAGTTGGTGATGGCGTTGTCATCGTAGGACAGCGAAAGCGTGCCGTGTTCGAGGTCGGCGTCGGTTTTCAGCCATGAGGCCACGACTTCGGCTGGAATCTGGAAGGTCTTGCCTTGTCCGTTGTCCAGCACGATCGGCGCATTCAGTCGCGCGTTTGCCTGGTCGGCCACGTTTTGGGCTTCAGGCAGTGCGACCGGCACGTCGATGGTTTCGTACGTGATCGTCACGCTGCCGCTGTGCCCCGGGTTCGCGATGGCTTTGGCGACCGTGTCGATCACGTTGTCCACCTTCGGGGACCTGCCGCCGCGGCCTTCCACTGCGACGAAGGCGCGCGCGTTGGCATCGTACGATGCGGTGGACGGTACCGCGCGGTCGGTGTCCTGCACGAATTTGTCGGTGACGAACGTCCTGAGGGCCAGCTTGTTGGACTTGGTGTTCAGTGGCACGTTCTTCTTGACGAACGGGTTGACTTCGTTGATGTATTCGAGTGCGCCGTTGGTCTGGTGCTTGGCGGCGAGCAGTTCCGTGACCGTCTTGTCGACGTTGTAGCTCACGCCGAGGTCGCTCAGGCTGCCGGAAGCGTTGTTGCCGTTGCCGTCCTTGATGTTCACGGTGGTGTTCTTCACGGCGGCCGTCACCGTGTTTTTCAGCTGGTCGGCGGTCTGTCCGGCCACACTGGTTCCGCCGAAGGTCACGCCCGGCGCGGCCTTGTCTTGGAAGTACCAGCGTGCGGTGAAGAAGCCGGCGATCGCGGCGACCACCAGTACGGCGAGCACGATTCCGGTGATGATCAGCGGCAGTTTGCGTTTCTTGGCCACGACGGCTTCTCCTTCGACCGGCATGGTGAGCACGGGAATGGCGGGAGCGGGCGTGGATGAGGGCATGTCACCGGTAGGAATGGCACCAGTGGGAACAGCTCCGTTGGGGACAGTTCCGGCAGGCGTGGTTTCGGCGGCACCGGCCGTCGGGAATGACTGGAACGGCTGGGTCTGGTCCGATGCGAAATTCAACGGCGGCATGGTCTCGGTGGCGGCGTTGGACACGTCGTCCTGTTCGGACACATCGGCCACGTCGGCGAGATTGATCGTATCGCCGTTCTCACCAGACTGCGGCGGCACGGCATTCACTCCTTCAAACGAGATGCCGGCGAAACTGTTGTCCGTATCGTTCTGCCCACTTCTATCAGACATGTATGTGGTTTCCTCATTCACTCTCTTAACGGTACATACCATGCAGCATGATACGCAGACGAGTGCCCAAACGAATACCTAAACAAGCTCCCCCGGCAACCGCCCCGAAGACAGGCTCAGCCGATACCACCTTTTAATGACAGGTCTTGTCACGGCAGGTCGTGGCCGAGCCATTCCTCAATCATGTAGCGTGCGATCGTGGCTTTGCCCGGAGCCTCCATACGTCCCGAAACCAGTTCGCTCATGTATTCGTCGCGTGTGACCCAACGCGCCTGCAACGTTTCCTCGCCGTCCACGTGCACGTCGGTGGTGACCGCCACGCCTTTGAACGCCATCATGAGAGACGAGGGGAACGGCCACGGCTGGGAGCCGAGGTATTTGAGTTCGCCTATTTCGATGCCGACTTCCTCTTTGGCTTCGCGTCGGCATGCGTGCTCCAGGTTTTCGCCAGCCTCCACGAATCCGGCCGAAACCGAGTACAGGCCGTTGTTGCGCCATGCGCTGTTGTGCTGCAGCAGCAGACGGTCATCATGGTCGACGATCGCAGTAATCACCGCTGGCTCGATTCGGGGGAACAGCAAACGATTGCCATCCTCGTCGTTCGTGCAGTGCTGAGCCCAGCCGCCGAGCGCCGGTTTGACGGGCGCGCCGCACGTCGGGCAGTGACGCTGCCGGGCGTGCCACATGCTGAGCGAGATGGCGGAGGTTGCCTGTCCGGCTTCGCGTGCGCTGGCGTGGGGCGCGAATCCGCGCAGGTCCACCCAGTCGAATCGGGTTGCCGCGCTTTCCAGCAGCGATTTCGCGTTTTCCTGCGATTCATGCGCCGGCACTTCGGCGAACGCGTCATCCGCTCCCCCGCTGCGAGCCGTCGCAGCCGTAATCGTCGTATCGTTCGGCTGGACGTGCGTCACGTCCACGGCGACGACGTGCTCGCCCAATCGTCCGCCGTACGAGCCGAGGAATATGGCGAGCGCCGATGGGTGCGATTCGAGTTCCGCGGCAACGTACGCGCCCGGCAGTTGGGCGAGGCGCATTTTCACGTTGGCGTAGTCGGCGATGGCGCCTTGGCCGTGCGGCACGGCCACTTTGCCGTCTTTGACGAGGATGACTTTCGTTGCCGGTTCCGCCAGGACTTTGGCGAACAGGTCGGGTTCGCCGCGTCGTGCCACTTCGTAGTCGATGTCTCCTTGGGCGAGTGGCAGGAACGGCAGGGTCTGCGTCAATGCCAGTGGTGAGAACACGCTCATGGTTGTGTTGCCTCTTTCATGCGTGTTATATACGGAATATATTCGTTATACATACGCAGTACATATTCCGTATATACGTTTTATATATTTTCTCTATATCTTGTCGATACGCCGGATGGTCTGCCACAGATAATCGTCGCAGCCGGCTCAGCCGACTCGCTTCACCAGTTCCAGTAACGCGGCGGCCACCTGGTCGGGGTGTTCGTACGCGCTGAAGTGGCCGCAGTCGTCGATCACCGTCATCGTCACGTCGGTTTTCGTCATCGCGTCGGCGACCGGCTTCATCACTGCCGGCGGGCTGGACGGGTCCTTGTCGCCGCAGATTACTGCGACTGGCACGTTGATGTTCGGCAGCACGTCGTTCAGGTCGGGACGGCCAGCGGCCATGCGTTCGCGCCAGGCGATGCCGTCGGCGGGCTGTTCGTTGATCCACGTTTCGAACTGCCTGCAGTAGGCGTCCGACTGTTTCACGGTGGAATCGGCTTCCGACGGCACGGCGAATCCCATGACCGGCTCGTGTGTGCCGGTCGTTTCGCAGTCGGTGGCGATTGCGACGCGCTTCAATCGCATGTCGGCGGAGTCGGCGTCGGCTTTCGTGTCGCACAGGGCGAGCGCCGCCACCGCTTCCGGATGCAGGCGTTGGATGTCGAGAATCAGGTAGCCGCCCATCGACAGGCCCACCCAGATGGCCTTGCCGTAGCCGGCGGCGTGCAGCAGGCCCACGTACGCGTCCGCCATACGGTCCAGTCCGTACGGGAACGCGCCGTCGGCGTCCTTGCCGCCGCTGTCTTCGTCGGACGGAATCGGTCCTTCGCCGGCGCCGGGCATATCCGGAGCCCAGATCGCAAATGGTTTCACGCCTTGTTTCACAGCTTGGTCGCGTAAAGCCGCCGCGCACTCGTCCCACATGCGGTGGTCCACCGGAAAGCCGTGCACGAGCACCACCGGCGTGGTTTCGGTATCGTTGCCGCCGTCCGCATATACGTTGTTGTTCAGTTCAATCGTCATATTTTTTTCTAATCCTCCCCTATCTGCCTGTTCGCCTAGTTTGACTAGCTCTTGCCTCGCGTGCGCGGCTTGTCCTACTTGCCGGTCCATGCGAGCGCCTGCCGCACGATGGTGCCGTAACCATTGGCCATCTGCCCGACGAAGGTGTCGAGCATGTCTCCGGACGGGTCGACCCATTCCACATCGAGCGTCTCGTCCTGCGGCTTGCAATCGCCGGCGATCGGCACCACGTAGCACAGCGCGATCGCATGTTGGCGTGGATCGTAATAGTCGGACAGGCCGGATGTCGGGAAGAATTCGGCCACGGTGAACGGCTGCAGGCTGATCGGCAGCTGCGGCAGGGCGATATCGCCCAAATCTTTTGCGACGTTGCGCGCCACCGCTTCACGCAACGATTCGTGATAGAGCACACGTCCGGCGATCAATGTGCGTTCGATACCGCCGTCGTCGGTGACGCGCAGCAGCGAGCCGATTTGCGCCACCCTGCCGAGATCGTCGGTGCGCACCGGCACGACCACGACGTACGGAATCGGTATTTCGTGGCGCATGCGGTTGATTTCGTCCGATGGGAGCCATCCCGGAGGGTTGCCCATTCCGCGGATGAAATCCTCCGGCGTAATGTCGTCGAATTCCCCGCGATGGCGGTTGGCGTCGAAATCGCCCTCGTCGGGCACTTCATCATTCATCACTGGCATGGTTCCATTATCACGCACGGCATGTGAATGTCACGTGCTTCCGATTCTTCCCATAGCGCAATCGGGTGCGGCAGTGTGTTTGCGTGGCGTGCGGCTATATACTTTTCGCAAACGGGCTTTCGCAATATTGCGCAGCATTGCACGATATTGTTTTTTGAAATCGGCTTATAGCGTAAGCCGGGAAATGGGGAACGCATATGGCAACGCATGCAGTCACTTCGCAGGATTTCAACCAGGTCGTCGAATCCAATGATCTGGTGTTCGTGGATTTCTGGGCCACGTGGTGCGGTCCGTGCCGTGCATTCGGCCCAACGTTCGAGAAGGCAAGCGAGGCGAATCCGGACGTCTATTTCGCGAAGGTGGATATCGATCAGAATCCCGATCTGGCCGCCGCGGCCAAGGTTCAGGCAGTGCCGACGCTGATGGTCGTCAAGAAGCAGCAGATCATCTTCCAGCAGGCCGGCGCGTTGCGCGCTTCCGATTTGGATGATCTGATCAGCCAGGCCAAGGCGTTGGATATGGATGCGGCCGCTTCCGATGGGGACACCGCTTCCAGCGGAGACGCCAAAGTGAAAACGCCAAGTAGTCAGTCGGAACGATGATTCGGCCCGTCGCCTGCGCGTTGCATACGTTATCTTCAAGTTCCTTGGGGTGCGGTAGACTATATGCAGTTGCGCGCATTCCGGCGGAACCCTAGCGGTTGTGCGCCGTGCCCTAGGCACGGAATCCGCCGAGGAATTGTACCCGATGTAGGAGCAGAATGGCTAGCCATAAGAAACATGCCCAACCAACTACGTTTGCCTTGCCGGGCAAATCTCAGATGGTGAAGATTGTCGCAACGGTTGCGGCAGTGGGGCTGTTGGCCACTGGCGGCATCGTGTCGCATAATCTGTACGCCACCGCGGAGAAGTCTCCTGCCAAGCAGGTCACCGCGTATTCCGTCACCGACAGCATCGAAGCCTCCCGTGGCAACGCCCGTGAGGCGCTTTCCAGAGATACTTCGTACGTCACCGTGAAGATCAACGGCAAGACCCGCGTGGTTCCCGGCATGCATTTCACCGACGTGAAGTCCGTGCTTGACGCGGGCGACATCACCCTTGATACGGAAGACACCGTTTCCCCGTCTTTGGATACGAAGGTGAACGAGAACACCGTCATCAAGATCGAACGTGCCGGCGCTTCCGTTGAGGTGTCTGATACGGATATCGCATTCAACACGGTCAAGAAGGAGACCTCCAGCCTGCCGAAGGGCCAGGAGAAGGTCGAGACCGAAGGCGCGAACGGTGTTATGGAGACCACGAACCTCGTCACCAAGTCCGGCGGCAAGGTCATGTCTTCCAATATGATCAGCTCTTTCGTGAAGAAGGCTCCGACCGACAAGGTGATTCTCGTCGGCACCGGCTCCTCGTCCACGCCGTCCGCGGCCGCAGCGTCGATCGGCACCACCGTGCCGGCTGGCGAAATGCAGCAGTGGGCTCACGATTATCTGCTGTCCAGCGGCTATTCCGAGGCCGATTTCACCGCCACCGTGTACATCATTTCTCATGAGTCCGGTTGGAATGTCGCAGCCACGAACCCAAGCTCCGGCGCGTACGGCCTGCCGCAGGCGCTGCCCGGTTCGAAGATGGTGAGCGCTGGTGCCGATTGGGCCACCAACTACCAGACCCAGCTTAAGTGGTTCTGGGGCTACTGCGCACAGCGCTACGGCTCCATCCAGGGCGCCTACACCTACTGGCTCGCCAACCACTGCTACTGAGTTTTAGTTTTTCAGACAGGAGAGGCTCCGCACACATTGTGCGGAGCCTCTCCTGTCTTATACATCTTTTTATATTTCATATGGAAAGATGCAGGCCATTCATGGCGTTACGGTTGTTTATGCACGCAATTCATTCATCGCTTTTGTCGCGGCCCTTTTGGCCATCTTACGCGTGAGCGAACGGCCAGACGCAACGGGCTCGAAAAAGCCGTCATGCTCTTTTTCCACCGTCTATCGCCAACCAAGCACGTTATTTTGAGCGACTCGAATACTGAACGAAAATCCTACACGCCCGCTACCTGCCACATTCATTCCAAGCTCCCTTTTTCAGGATTTTTGGGCTGGATGCATACGTACTCATTATTAGCGTTTATGGACGATTCGCACAGCCTATCAAGATACTGCATATAGTACAGCACTCACATCAAGAGAACTGTACTATATGCGATTTTTCAAGCTGAGCGGAATATTGTTCACTTACTCGCCATCTTTGGCCGTATGATGCGAACCTTTGCGGGGACCGCGCTTGCCGGACACACCCTTTGAGGCATCGGCCACAGCAAAAATGACAACCTTCTCATCCGGGTAGGACTCGCCATCCATGGCGAAATAGGCGATCTGGTCGTCTGCGACCGGCGGGAAAGTGAAATACTTCTGCACCGCTACCAGCACATCGGTGGTACGCACGGTCACGGAAGAAGCCTTTCCTGCAGCGTCAGAGTCGACGCCATCGGCCTTGCTTCGCTTGGTCTTGCAGAACTTGATGGCGTTCTCGTCTTTGGCGTCGCATGCCTGGACTGCGATCTTCTTCTGCTTGTCATTCACCAGCAATTTCACGTATGCCGGGCATCCGAGCGCTTCGGTCACGCCTTTGGAAAAGCGAACGGATGATTCCATGACCGTCATGGTCATCTTATTGGTGGTGGTCTTTTCTCCCACTGCTTCAAATCCGTTAAGAACAGACATGCCAACCCCTTGAAAATATAGGATATTAATTACATGCAATATAATACAACAATTCGCATAAATACACCCTTTTTTCACTAATAAAATAGGGGGTATCTCCGCTTTCCAGCAGAAATACCCCCTGTATTTCCAAGAATATAGCAATAATTCATAGACTTCATTGAACAAGTTTTCATTGAGATGAATTCAAGGAAATCATGCACCAATAATGTCGAGAATTACCGCGCCATATTTCAATAGTTGTATTTCACATCATTGGTCATTTTGCCACACGGCGTCTGATCGAGCTTCATATCAGCCGTGGCCTTGTCAGACACGGTCACGTCGAACTCGTACGTCACGCTCTTGCCAGGTGCGATGTACGCCATACTGGAGTTCAACGGCTTGCCGTCCATGGTGGCATTGCTACGGTCACGCACATCACCGGTCACGGCGATTGATCCAATCGAACCACCTGCAGGCGCGTAAATCAGCACACGCTGCGCGGATGTGCCACTCGGCGCCACGGGCACGCCACCAACGCCCTTCTGCTCACCACCGAGAATGTAACTCGTGCAGGTAGCCATTTCCGTGGAAGTCATACGGTTGGTCAGCGTGTACTTCACGTGGTAGGTCTTGTCCCCTGTCTTGGTCACTTCGCTGGTACGGTCGATATACCAACCCATCTTCGAAGGATTCTGCTCGCTGATGTAAATGCCCGTTTCCGGATTGGTCTCGCTCTCAGGCGCATTCTTGGCGAGTCCAGCACCTTGGAAGTACTTCGCTTCGTCTTCGTGGAACGTGTAGGCGTAGAAGTGGCGGTTCTCGGCCAAATCACCGATGCTTTGCGCCACCTTCATCATCTTGTCCACAGTCATGTTGCCAAAAGCGCCGTCCATCACCGTTTTGGCAATGTACTCGAAGTATTCGTCCTGCTGTGCCACAGGAACGTCCTTGTAGATGGTGTTGAGCATGTATTCGGCGGTGTTCTCGCCGGTAAGCACAGTGCCGTTGGACAAGGTGACTGGTCCGTTGATCTCCACCATTTTCTGGATGAACACCGGATCCACGGAAATCAAACCGTCGATGTTGCAGTCATATTGCGAACGCTGCCATGAAGCGTTGAGCATCTCCGCGTTGCGGGAAACATCCGGCACCGCGAAGGTGTCTCGCACGTCGAAGGAGAAACCCAACGGCCTGTTGAATACCGCATGTTCCTCAGCGGTGCCGTTGTTGCCGTTGACGAATTCAGCATTCGGATGGAAGTCCCCCACCGCGATTTTGCCATGATCCGCAGTCATGGTGCCGAGAGAGCCAACCAAGCCGCCGCCGGAACGTGTTTCGGATGTGGTCTGTGCCGCCAGCAAGTATGTGCGGGCACCGTTCTGGCCAAGGAAGGAAGGCAGCATGTGAGTGGCGTTGCTGACCTGCCCGACCAGATCGGCGATATTGTCAAGCTGGTCCTTGCCCTGCTGATAGGCTTTCTTCACCATGCCGATTTTCGGCTCGGCAAGACTGTTATACTGCTTGTTCTGCTGCTGCACCTGCTGGTTGAGCTTGTCGAAGTTGCCTTGCGCATCGGCGATTGGCTGCAGATTAAGTTGCCCTTCCGCACCGGAAAGATTGGCATCGGCAAGCTGTTGCACCGCAGTGGTCAACGATGGCAGTGTCTGCTGTGCAAGGTTGTCCACGACTTCCGTCATGCCTTGCACAGTGGCGATGTCACTGCCGACGAACGGCATTTTCGCAGCCACGTTCCATAGTGAACCGTGCGCAATCTGCTTGGCCTGCGCCGTCTGCTGCTGAGCCTGCGCGATGGACGCCTGCGACGCGGCGGCATCCTTGAGCTTTGCGGGGTCATTGATTGCGGATAGTGAGGATATGGCTTGCGATTCGTGCGCCTTGACGCTTTTTGCCTGCTTATACAGTTGCATACCAAACACTGCGGCAATGGCAAGTAGCACGATCAGCACCGCAAGTACAATAAGCGTCACATTCCGTGCCGTATGTTTTTCCCGTATTGCTTGAGCATGTTGCCCCATGCTTTGCTCCTCAAATCATTAAGCACTCAATTTGACTATTCCAGCGCATTATTGTGCCACATGGCACCCCTTTTTTCGGCCGCCAAATGAAATTTCCCTCTGTTCCATCACAAGAACAGAGGGAAAATCACAGAAAACCCACTTATTGGCTCAGTACGATCCACGGCCAGTGAAGATTACCATCACGGTTTTGGCAAGAATCGCAAGATCTCCAGCGATGGACCAATTCTCAATGTAGGAGACGTCCAAATATTCGCTTTGCTCCTGTGAAAGATCGGACCGGCCGGACACCTGCCACGGACCGGTGATGCCCGGCTTGACCAGCAGTCGGGCGGAATATAGGGAACCATAGCGGGCCGCTTCTTCCGGCAATGCCGGGCGCGGACCGACCAGAGACATATCGCCCTTGAGCACGTTGTAGAACTGCGGGAACTCATCCAAAGAAGTCTTACGGATGAAGTGACCTACCTTGGTGATACGCGGATCATCTTTCATTTTGAAGATGAACCGGTCTTCCTGCCCAGTTTCCTCAGCGAGTTTCTTCTTCAGCTCCTCAGCATTGGTGACCATGGAACGGAATTTATACATTTTGAACGGCTTGCCGTGCAGTCCGATACGGGTCTGAGAGAAGAACACCGGACCGCCATCATCAAGCTTGATGGCGATGGCGACGCCGAGAAGAATCGGAGAGGAAATAATCAGCGCGCACAGTGAGCCGATGATGTCCAGCAAACGCTTGATTACGTTCGCAGCTCCCGTGTACTGCGGCAGGGAAGCCAACAGAACCGGCTGTTCCGTGGTGTTTCGCAGATACAAACGGTGACCGCTCACATCCGCCAGGGAGACCGCCAAGGCAAGTTCCATACCCAGCGACTCCACCGCAAGAGAAAGACCATGCAGCATTTCGGAATCACGCGAAAGCACGTCCGCCACATAGATTTCCTGTACACCGAGGCTTTCGCAAATACGTGGGAATGCCGAGTTGAAAGGAATCACCTTGAGTTTGCTGGAGCCTTCGATATTGGCATCCGGTGTGTATGAGGTAACCACATAAGCGTCTTTTGAAGCTGGATCCGCTTCAATTGGGCATACAGCAACTGGTTCGTACCCACAATTCATGCAGTTGCGCATGGTCTGCAAGGCTTTGTTGATGCCATCGGAAGATCCGATGACCACCGTTCTGTACTTGCAAGAGCCTTTGCTGCGGTGACGGTGCAACGCTTGACGCATCTGCCAGCGTGCGATGATATCCAAGAAGAAGGCGATGACTGGCGCGATAATCAACGCAGTACGGGGCAATGCAAGTTTGAAAATAAATGCAAGGCTGCAGTATGAGATGATGGTCAGCAACGACGCATTGATGATTTTGGCATACAGCTCATAGCCGTCCGCCATAACATGGCGGTGGTATGTGCCCGCGAATGCCAAGCACAGCAACCAAATCAGGCTGAACAGAATGAGGAAAAGCCAAAACGGCATCACATCGCCGATGGCATCGAAAGCAGCACCGTTGATTACAAGGCTGACGGTCAACGAAAGCAGCATCACTGCCAAATCGATGGCGATCAGGCTGGCGACGAAGGCGAAACGCCACCGGGGAGTCGATTCAGCCTTGCCGCGCCTATGTCCTTCCTTTTCCGCAGGAAACGGGGTATTGGAAAAAGTCATCGGCTCGAACTGCTTTTGCAGACGCTGATTCTGCATGGACGCGTATGCCTGTCGATGCGCATTGGACGAGACGATATGAATCTCTTGAGTCCTCATACCTTGCTCGCCGTTTGGTGCGTCGGATTCACCGGTATTCACGCCTTGCATGTATCTCCCTCCCCTTCAGCTGCATACGGCAAACAATTTACCACAGCCCCCCCCCCAGAAATTAAGAGGGACCTATGGGGGTACCATTCGCTATATCCAAATCCTTCTCCAGTATGGCTTATTCGCCAGCAGTACCTGTATCTGAATCGCCGTTGCCGTTGCCGGTCGAACCACCATTACCGTCATTCGAATCGCCGTTACCGCCGCCGTTTGAATCGCCGTTACCGCCGCCGTTCGAGTCGCCATTACCACCGGTTGAACCGCCATTGTTATTGCCGCCGCTCGAACCGCCGTTACCACCGTTCGAACCGCCATCGTTCACACCGTTTCCAGAGCCCGGACCAAATTGCCACGTATACGTGTAGCGCCGGTTCGTAGTGCCGTTATTGGTATTCGAATTGGTATTCGACTGGGCATTGGCCGCAGTTTGCTCCGCCACAGACTTGTTTACGCCGTCAGAAGTCGAGGAAATCACCTTCGAAGCGTTCTGCATGGCCGTAACATCGGTGCTTTTGCCATCGAGGAGTTTCTGGGCAGCGTCAATCGCCTTGGCAAGCGCGTCACGTGTCGACTCATCCGCAACCTGGCCTGCAGAACCGTCAAGCAACGTCTTTGCGTCAGCAATGGTCTTCTGCAACGCGGCAGTCGTCTTATTCACTTCCAAAGCTCGCTTGCTGGCGTACACAGCTGTGGCTGCTGCGGTAACGGCCTTGGTCTGTTCTTTGATATTGCTGATCTGCTTGCTCATGCTACGGGCGTGCGCACGCAGTGTGGTTTCGGACAGCAGCACCGAGCATCCGCCGACCGTCTTGAGGTTTTGCGCCTTGGTCACGGCCTGAGTGAGCTGGTCGATTGTGGCGGCATCCGCCACCTGGTTTGCCGCAGTGCCCTGCAGACTAGTTGCTTGTTCGATGGCGTTTTGCAGTTTTTCGTTGGCTTTGGAGTATTTGGATTTCGCCTTCTCACATACCACCACTGCCGCACGCTGTTCTTTCGAATTGATACGATTGCGTACCACGATGACGCCGGCGATAGCAACCGCCACTGCCGCAATCGCAGCGACAATGGCAATAATCTTCCACTTGTCCGCAGATGGCTCTTTCGGCGCGACCGGAATGGTTTTCAACGGATCATGTTCCGGATCTTCCGCGGCCAGCTCCTCTAGGTCCGTTATACCATCCGAAGTGTCAAAGGCCTGAGTCGCTTCGGCGTCCTGTTCATCTGTCGAAGAGACGAGGGGCGGCAGAGTGGCGGTTTCCTCGGCATCGGCCGGTGCAACCGCATCATCGAAATCGACGGTATCGAGCGGCATACTGGGTATATCCGCGATTGTTGGCGCAGCCGAAACCGGCTGTTCCGTTTGCGCAGGTACGGAGGAAGCGATGGTGCGGGGCTCAGCAAGCGGGGTCTCATCCGCACCATCGGCTTCTTCCGAATCGGTAGGCTGCAATTTGGGGAAGGTCAGCGGAGGAATATCCCAGCTGGTGTCCACCACATCCCGAGATATGTTGGACAAAATACCGTTCATAGACTGGGAATCATCGTTCTCAGTTGCCATACACCCCTCATTCCGTGAAGAAGGAAAACGTCAGATCCTCTTCTTCTTGCCGTTTGCACGATGGCTGCTACGCGGAGCACCATCTTCATAGTAGTAGTAATAGTTGGAGTGGGAGTTGACCTTCTTCGGATCTGCACGGTTGAAGATGAAGCCAAGCACCGGCACCTGCGCGGTGGCGAGCGTGTCGGCCGCCTCCTGCAGGGACTTCTTCTCGCACACGTTGCGGCTGACCACCAGCAGAAGGCCTTTGGCCCAACGGCCGAATACCGCTCCATCGTTGGACACCGTCAACGGGGCGGTATCAATAATCACGTAATCGTATTGGGTGAGCGCCTGCTCCACCATGAGCTTCATGGTTTCGGAGTTCAGCAGCACGCCAGCGTTCGCCGGCCTCTTGCCGCCAGGCAGAATGTGCAGGTTCGGCTTCCAGTAGCTCTGCACCACGTCCTTCGGGCCCATCTGCCCAGACAGCACGTGCGCCAGACCGGCGGCACCTTCAATACCCAAATGATGGGCGACAGACGGGTGGCGAAGATCAGCGTCGATAAGCAGTACTTTCGCACCATCTTCAGCGAGGGCCACCGCAGTGTTGATAGCCATGGTGGTCTTGCCTTCGGACGGCTGCGCAGACGTGATGACAAGCAGCTGGCCCACGCCTTCGGTGCGGTCGGTCTGCAGGAAGTCGATATTCGTATGGATACGGCGGAATTCCTCGGCAATAGCGCCGTTAGGCTGGCTCACCAGCACCGGACGCTTATCATCAAGCGAAGCGTCCATCGGAACGGAGCCAAGAGAAGATGCTCGAACGATGCTACGCACATCGGAAGTCTCTTCAACCTTAGTGTTGAGGAGGTCCTTGATGAGTGCGGCGAACACGCCGATGATGATGCCGAGCACCACACCGACAGCCAAATACAGGGCAGTCTTCGGCGAAGACTTAGACGTCGGGACCTGTGCCTTCTGCACGATGGAAAGCTTCACCGGGGACTTATCTCCGGAGTACAGGTCGCTTTCAATGACGTTCTTCAGCGATTCGGCAACGGAATTGGCGATGTCCGCGGCCTGCTTCGGATCTCCATCCACCACGGCAATGTTCACGAATGCGGTGTTAGTCGGATTGGTGACGGTGACCTGGCCGGCGAGATCCGTCACGGTTTCATCCAAGCCAAGATCATCGATGACCGGCTTGAGCACCTTCGAAGTGGTGGCAAGCGTTGGGTATGAGGTGATTTGGTTGGAAATGTAGCTGCCGCCAGCGGACTGCTGGTTAATGTCGACACCATTTTGAGAAGCATTGTAAGTAGCCATGGTCTGAGCCGTAGCCGTATACTTCGCCGGAGCGAGGAAGGTATAGGCGCTCACGCCTGCCACCACCACCACGAATGCGATGATCGCGGTGACCAGATGCTTACGAATGATTTTGAACAGATCCATCAGAGTGATGCCGTCATCCGCTTCCTCAACTACCCCTTGCGGTGCGGTAGGCTGCTGCACATTAGCGTTCTCTACAGAAGTCACTGAACTTCCCCATCTCACGTTGACAATATCCTTTTCAACAATAATCTTCCCCCTCGAACTATTCGGGCACTACCGGGAGAACGACAAGGCAAGCTGGAAGAATACGCTGTCCCGCCAGCAAGGCGTGTACATAATAACCAATACCGATAATGGGAAACTGTATGTGGGAAGCGCCACCGGAAGGAACGGCATATACCAGCGTTGGCAAGACTACATCAGCAATGGTCACGGAAACGATACGGGGCTGATTGCCATTGTGAAACAGCACGGGTTGGAGTACGTGCAGACGCATTTCCGCTACACGCTTCTGGAACATTACGACTTCACCGTGTCTAAAGACGTTGTGCTCGCCAGGGAATCCTATTGGAAGGAGGCTCTGGATACGCGCAAGCATGGGTATAACGGTAACTAGATATCTCCAATACGGCAACAATAAGCACAATGAAACCACCGCCTTTAGCAGAAAATTGCAAAATGAGTATATTTCTGGATATAATCTCAGTATCAAAGGAGCAAAATATACTTACGAGGCAACCCGATGCTGATTGATTTTAGTTTTTCGAACTTCAGGAGTTTCCGAGACGAGCAGTCTTTCTCCATGACTCGCGAAAAACGGTTCATGGAATCTGATGAGTCTCTCCATTCTCCAATCGCAGCCATATACGGCGCCAATGCATCGGGAAAGTCCAATTTTCTGAAGGCATTGCGCGCTATGCGCAACATGGTGGTAAATAGCTACAGCCAAGGGGATGCAAGCAGTCCTATTCCCAGGGAACCTTTTCTGTTACGAAAGGATCCTTTCTCGCATTCGTCCATGTTCTTCCTTGCATTCATCGCGAACGATGGACTGAAATACCAGTATTGGTTCCGCTATGACAATGAACGGATTCTTGAGGAAGATCTCATCTTCTTCAAAAAACTGCAAGGACGTTTTTCCACGCACTCCTCTCTGCTGTTTTCCCGTTCCTCAACGGATGGGGTGAAATTCGGTCCTTCCTTCAAAGGACCTCGCTCACAAGTACGCAAGACCATAGAACTCAGGCCGAATGCACTTCTGCTTTCCGCAGCCGCAGCTGCCGGTATTGAGTCCATTCGGCCGGCATTTTCATTCTTCCAAAGTGGCATAGCCTATTACGAAGCAAGCGCTTTCGAACAGGAGCAGCCTACGCTGTTGGATGAGTTCAAGAAAGAGACACCGCTTTCGAAACATCTGGCCACATTGATTAGGTATGCAGACTTCGGCATCAGTGACGTGAAAAGCGTTCCTGTGGACGTCCCACCGGATCTCTGGGCTCAGTTCAAGGAAGAGATGCATAAGCAACTCGGCATGGATGAGAACAAAGTGGATGAGACATTCAATGTCAAGAACGCTTCCCAGCTGATGTTCACTCATACCGGCGAATCATCTTCCGCAGGATTCGGTCCTGATGATGAGTCCAGGGGCACCGTTGCTGCGCTGTCATTCTTCTCGCTTGCTCTTCGCCAGCTGTCGAAGCAGTCGGTGACGCTTATCGACGAGATCGATACCAGTCTGCATCCGGCTCTGGTGAAGGAGCTGGTGGCGCTGTATGCCGACGCGGAAACGAATCCTCACGGTTCCCAGCTTATTTTCACGACTCATGACGTGTCGCTGATCAATCAGTCCGGTTCGGCAAAGCGTTTACTGGCACCAGATCAGATCTGGCTTGTGGAAAAGAACAAGGAAGGCGTTTCGGAATTGTTCCCGGTGACCAATCTGGGTATTCGGCATATGGAAAACATCGGCAAGAACTATCTCAACGGCGTGTACGGCGCCATACCACGGCCTGATTTTCATACCGCTTTCGCCCAGATCGTGAATGTGGTTGATGCCTGATGTCGAAAAAGCGAAACGTTCCTGCACATGGACGTAAAGCCGCACGGTCGCGCCGACCGCGCAAGAGACGCTTTCTTGTCGTGGCCGGCGGAGCAGTCACTGAGAAACAGTATTTCAAGCAGCTTGAGTCCCTATACGATGTCATCATTGACTATCAACAGAAGAACAACAGCCCTAAGCAGCTCGCGAAGCTCGCCGTTAAGTTGAAGAGGGAAGACAAGCGAGATACTTCTACAGATTGTTATGAACGAATCTGGGTGGTGGTCGATGTTGACGATTTTCACGACCACGGCGAAGCAGCGAGAATCTGCAATGACAATGGAATCGAACTCATCATTTCCAATCCTTGCTTCGAGGTCTGGCTGCTCGACTATGTGAAGGCTTGCCCGTCAAGCTATACACTGACACCTGATGTCGAGTCAGCTGCAGCAGAAGCTAAAGTTGTCGGCGGAAACCGTAACAAATACATCAACACCGAGCTCATTGACAAAGAACATCTCGATGCCGCCATACGCAATGCAGCCCGGCACAATACAACGGAAAACCGCCAGGGGCGTAACAGACTCGCGCCTAATCATGAGCAGGAATACGCCCCTTGGACCGATATGCCAAAAGTAATCGAAACGCTGAAATCTAATAAACAGAGCTGAAAGGAGGAACACGGCTCTACCCATCCGGGTAAATTTCGAAAACCCCTTCATAGATATTCACACTGGACGAGGTCAAGGTAGCTGCACATTCGCAAATGGATTCGACTGTGTCTGTTCATGCGCAGGTATCGCACACGCCCAATTACTCAGAATGGTTCTTACTCCCGAAAACAGTAAGAAACTACCTGACAAATATAAGAAGGCTCTTGCTGATAAAATCCAAACTGTCCAAGCCCATATTGTCGATATTCCACACGATAAAGCAACGGCAATCATCCATGCGCAGAGACAACCTGAGCGCGTGTTCTTTCTTTGCGAGGATATAACTCATCCCATAATTGATTATTGCCGAGTAATTGATATACCTCACTGGGCAAAAGAGAATTCCATGACGAGTCAGCAAGTGTCAAGACTTTGCGCTTGTGTACAAAGACACGGCATTGATTCTTTCAAGGATTTAGCCCCTAAAGCCGGCGAATATTTGTCCCAAGCACACGTACTTTGCGACATCGTAGCTTCTATCGCATTCGCGCTCAGCGAAGCCGCAGACACGATTCCGGATGAAGATACGTTTATCAATGCCTGCAAAGCAGCATTCACTCTCTCACGACGTAACTCACTAGGATTCGGCCCATCGCGAAATAGACATAGGAAAAACACAGTCGCAGCACGCAAATCACGGCAGGAAAACGATGATGAGGAAAGCCAAAAACGATACACTGATGGAGACTCCATCTCAAGTGATCTGCTCACCAGGATTTTACTGGATATCAGCAAGGACGTTTACGCCCTACTGATGGAGTACAAATCCCAGACGAAGCAATTTCTCCAAGCGGTTCAGGCCACAGCAATATTGTTTTGCCCTGATCCGGATAGCCATAAACTCATATGGGACATGTGCTTCATTCCACTATTCCAAACGAAAATCTGTGATGACCTACGTAGCAAGTTGAATCAAGACATCATTACCGCACTTGAATATGGGAAAACGGATATCTGGGACAACGGGGCTAGGGCATACTGGTAAGAAGAACTGACGTGATGAGGCGCTTTGAAGACGCCTCATCACGTCAGTTCTTCTGATTCGGCACGAGCATGACCTCGCCGTCGGCGAGGCCCTTCAAATGCTGGCCATAGGGGCTCTTGCCGTAGCGTTCCGCGGACTCCATGAGCTGCTCACGCGTGATCCAGCCGTTCTCGTAGGCGATCTCCTCCACGATCGCGATGGGCAGGCCCTGCGCCCGCTGCACGGTGCGCATGCCCCCGACGCAAGCACAAACTCCCGGAAAGAAAAGCATTGTCAGAATTCAATGCAAGCTCTGCTATCCTCAGTCCTAACCTTGCTTGAGTTCTGTGCCTTTGGCAGAATACAGCGCAACATTCTGAGCAGGCGGCTGCTGTCTTTCCCGTGCTCTTTTGCTGGCCCGCCTTGGCCCACGACGCACCGGTCGTCGGTATGGTTGTCTGAGTAAATCTTTTTGATATTGGGCATTATCTATTCTTTAAAGGGCACAACTAAAAAGCAAATAACAAACATCTAGACCCGAGTGAATATATGTATGTTACCGAATCTGTGAATATTCCCGAAGAATTGGAAAGGCGGCTTAAAAGGGACCGTTTGGTCCTTTTTGTAGGCGCTGGAGTATCTGTTCCTTCCGGACTTCCAGGTTTTTTCGGACTCGCTGCCGAACTAGCTGGGCAGAGCGGCCACTTGTCCCCTGCCAAAAAGGACGCTGACCGACTGGACTATTTCATAGGCCGGCTTTCCGACGATCATTTCAACACCCATGAAATAACAAAAAAGATTTTTCAAGAGAAACAGCCCGCCGCCAACAGCGAACATGCGGCTGTCATGGCGTTAGCCACAGCCTGCAAAACACCACGAATCATCACTACGAACTACGACAATCTTCTTGCAGAAGCGGCGGATGAACAAGGCCTTGATTATGGCGAACAATACTTCGCACCGGCTCTCCCTCTCGGACGTGATTTCAAAGGATTAGTTCATCTTCATGGTTCCATACTTAGACCCAGCAAAAATATGGTGCTTGATGATAGAGACTTTGGAAAAGCCTACTTCACTGACGGTTGGGCAACGCGTTTCCTCACTGAAGTGTTCGCCAACTACACCGTTTTATTCATTGGCTACAGTGTCAACGATCCTGTCATCAGATATCTGTCTCTCGGTCTGCATTCCAATGGACCTAAACATTTCATTTTCCTCGGTCATGACAACGAAGAGCCGAAAGACCATTATGAAACCACCTTGGCCAATTTCGAACATCTACAGTTCCAGACCATTGAGTATCCCGTTCAGAACGGGAGTCACCAAGCACTAATCGATGCTCTTAACGCTTGGGCCGAACACGAAACGCAGTCAGTTCCGGATTACATTCGAAAAACAAAAGAACTTGTTGAAGCGGGTATTCCGCAAACACAGCATGACACAGATAGTCTCCTTAGCGAACTCTCCACACCGTCGGGCTTAGACACTTTTATTCAAACCGCAAAAGAACCAATATGGATTAATTGGCTCTACGAGCAAAAACGATATTCAACGCTGTTCGATGGCACAGAGCCTCAAACACCCCAACAGCGGCAACTCCTCAACTGGATTACACGAATCTGCAACATAAACTTCAATAGCGAGAGTATAACCCTGCAGTACATCAAGCTATGCCAGCAGAGACTGTCCGATTATGCTTTCCAGTCATTTTCAACATCCGCAATTCAACCTAGCAACGATGGAACGCCGAAGAAAGCGCTGCAAGCATTCCTCTCAACATCCATAAAAGATAAAACAATGCCGTATATGCCGCATGATTCTTTATTGTGCGGCTTCGAAGACCAATTCCGCGCTTCCAATATTGTTTGGGAAGCCGCATTGCGCCCATTTTTGGAGTTTGATCGAAGCTCAAAATTCTATGAGCCAGATCCGGTTCCTTTTTCTTCCGGCGAGAAGCCCGATGTCAACGTTAGTTGGAACATTCCGTCAAGCTTTGGACAAGGAATCATCGATGACCTCGCCTCAAGATGCGAGCACTCGCCGTCCTTCGAAAGGATCATCGAAAATTCAATAAATCAGGCAATGAATTTGCTTTCAGAATATTATTCGGATTCGAATCACGAACATTGGAACGCGTTCATTCGCATTCGGATACCTGAAATTGAAGCTTGTGGAAATACACGAGGCGATCTACATCTCATTATCGATACACTTCGCGTATTTGGAGAGCAGCACAATGAGAAAAACGAACTCGCCAATCGCTGGATCCACAGTGATCAAATCGTTTTGCGGCGTCTTGCCATCCATGAACAGGAAATCAGCGAAGCAGCTCCTGATGAAAAGCTTGAGTGGTTGCTGAAGCAGAATCTTCTTTTTGGCAGATTTTGCGAACATGAGGTTCGGCAGCTCTTCAAGGCTGTTATAGAACATGTTTCAGCAGCACAGAAAGCGTCACTTCTAGAAGAACTGCAGCCTCCGTATAGCCCTGAAGATATTCCGAATAGAGCCAAAACCACAGACAAAGACGAAAGACAACGGCTCATACGCTTGTATGAGTTATTTAATCGGGTCTGCTGGCTGTCTGCAGCCGACCCGAATTGGCATGAAATACAGCAGCTGCAATCACTCTATGAAAAAGATTTTGGCTTTGTTCCAGACCCGGACTCAGACGTTCCGCTCAAGATTTATCATTCAGTAAAAGGACGAATCTCTCTAGAGGAATTCGCCTCATTAGTCAAACAATCTCCCAGTAAAGCGATTTCCAAAATTTTGTCTTTGCCTAAGGACGCCGATGCCTTTGACTCATTCTCTTTTGAAGCTGGATGCAGACTCATCGGCGAATATTGTTCAGAGCATCCGCAGGATACCCGCGGCCTTTGGGACGCCATCCTAGCCGATCCAAACACCACTGAATATGAAAGAGCGCAGATTGTTCTGTTTATTACCAACGAGATTCGAAGCGCAGACTTCAAGAATGATGTTTGCAACATCACACAACGCGTATGCGCTTTCGATTGGAACGAGGCTAATCTTTATTCACCGATTTTCTTTGTCACAGAGCAAATCAGTCGAATTGAATCAGAAAACGCAGAATCATTTTTCCAGACAGCCCAGCATTTCATAGATTCTTTGATTCCAAAATATGGCCAGGCTTTTCATACAGAGAAGCCAAACATTAACCAATTTGACTATGTAGCCTGTAACCTATGGCCAGCTCTCATCATCACGTATCAGATTAAAACAGTGTTATACCGATACACAAATACCTCGCCAACCGATTGGAATGGAATTCCCAGCAACGAAAAAGATAGAATACAGAATCTCTTAAACCAGCCCAATAACCTCATCTGGCCAATACAGATAGCGTGCGCCCAAAAACTAGCCACGTTCTTTATCCTTGATAAAAAATTTGCCAGAGAGTGCATAATGCCTCTCTTCCATGATGAAAGCACCCGACATCAAACATGGGCGGCTTTCCTCGCTTTTCCGCGTATTACCAGTAGTTTTTCCGAAGAAGATGTGTCCAATCTTCTCGAAGATCAAATCGCAGAGGCTAGAAATCTTTGCGAATACAAGGATCAAGGACTCCGAAATAACTACTGGGATGTTCTCTTCAATTTCATGAACATGCAATCCAACACGAGCAACACATATGATGCGGTACTGAAAACAGTACTTTATAACAGTGGTTTCTCTACATTGTCTGAAATTGCAAAGTTTCTCCCCTATTGGTGCCGTCAGCAGAATGATGAACAAATAGATATCGCATGGAAAAATTGGCTTAAAACGTACATCACCAATCGTTTCCAAGGAATTCCCCGCGATCTTGATTCCGAAGAACAAAAAGCTCTCATCTGCCTTGTTCCAAGCCTAAGAGGGCATATCTCCGAAGCCCTAGAAATACTCTCCACAACAGATAACACCAGCATCGACTTTTCCCAAGACCATTACCCAGTCCCCGAAGGGTATGACGAAAAGGAGCAACAGCAACTATTACTTTTTTATCAATGGAAGGTTAAGCACCAAACCGGCGAATGCGATTCAACGTTGCTTAGGTGGTGGTTGCATCGGATTCTCAGAAACCTGACAGATGAATACCCTGATTTGGATCTGACTGCGCTCCGCGAAACAATGCAAGACCAGTTCGGATTCACAGGAATAGCCGGAATCGATTGAATCACCTAGCCGTTTCACAGCGAACGTTGCCGGACCCGCCCCTGCCAATCGACTCGTGCAGTTGCGAGCAGCAGGACCCACGGAAGGGAACGACGAATTTTGTTGCACGATTCCGATTTTCGGGGCAAATTTCGAATCATGCGACATTTCTCCTGCCGAAATGCGGTTTTTCCACGTATTCCATACCCCCGAACTGGGTTTTTCGGCACTTTCCCATGACTACGGGGGTGTGCGATGTAGCACGATTCCAAAAAACGGCCGAAAATTGGAATCGTGCAACATTTACGGGACATACAATGCCGCTTGCACCGCCAAGCCGTAACCTTTGCATTCCAGAATCCCGATTGCAAGACTCTTGTTTTTACAATATTTTCATGTAGTTTTCTCCTAAAATGATTATCCATAAAATAATCCTTTTTAACATTTTCCATACACTACAATTAAATATAATATTGAATACTACAATGAAATACGAGGGAAAGGAGACACCACTAAGCCAATGCAATAATAATTGATTTACTAAGTATTTTTTCCAATAAGTCTTCGCTCCTCAAACACACAAAATAATCAGATATCGCTCTCAAGGATTACTTTTTAGCATATGTTTAAATCTCTTCTTTTCATAGTTTTCATTATTGTCTTTGCCATTTACTTCATTTCAATAAAGATAAGACAATATCCCAAAAATCAAGATGACCCCAATATAAAGCTTAGAAGAATAGAGTCCGCCTGCGGAATCATAAATATTGCTACCTTCGCCATCCTTCTGTCTTCATCTTCACTCTACGCATTTAAAGTCCCCGAGATAATCGTAAAGGGAATAGCTATATTCGCTGTTTGCACTGTTATTTTTTCCCTTTGCCTCATTCTCCTCATACAAAAACTCATACAAAAATTACCAATAGACGAAACAGATAACACATTCCGTCACCGATTGCATCTCTGGGGGCAAAATATGCTGAAACTCTTTTCAGAAAAAATTCGTTCAATCATTCCCGCAGGCAAGAAAAGAGTGGTACCGCAACAACAATCCACAGAAGAACACTCAGTCGTCACTGACAGCAATACCAAAATAAAGAATAACGATGAAACATCAAATATCTTTATCGCCATTATTTTCATTGTTACATTGTTTCTTTTTGCAACAACTTTTTATATTACATATACAACCGGTAAAGAGATTCAACGCACGATATTAGACAATTTCTTTGGGTTTCTTTGTAATGCCTATGCCTCAAGCTGGATAGTGAACACTGCCGCGACCATTCTCGTTCTTTATATGGTAGGCAAGTGGCAAGGATGGCAGTTCCATCCGCTTACCGCAGCTAATCATATAGCCACTTGGGGCGGAATAGGCGGCGCTTTCGGTTTAATCGTCAGCGGGTTATCAATGTTTTCGGCAGGGAATCTAATACCCTCAGCGAACATTTCGTCGCTCTGCACACCGAGCACACTCATCGACGCAACCACTATCGGGGCTTTAATCGGTTCTGTATTCGCGCTCCCCAGCTATTCATTCTCATGCTTCAGCAAAGATACTCCCATATGGACAAAGCTTTCCGCCCCACTAATTCAATCCGTCATCTCCCTGGCCACCATGCCATACATATCTCCGAACGCATTCCTCCAAAAAATGATCTCTTCCAGCTCTCCCAATCGCGTTCTTGCTCAGCTGAAGGCACAAGTTGAGAACGTAACCAGCGAATCGCAAGTGGCAGCGTTGATCAATAAAGATTGGCGTCTTATCTTGATTGCCGCCGACCAAGAGGAATTCAGACAATTTTTCTCTAACAATACTTATATAACAGTCACTTTGACAGTTATGGCCATACCAATAGTAATCATATTAAGAAAACAATTTAGCATTGTTATGGAAAAGTCATACTAGCGGTATGTTTTGTCTTTCATTTTCAAATGGAAGACACTGTCAATCAGAACGAATATTTCCATTACAAGCGCATATCACATGAGAAATATTCTTTGCCTCTTAATGTGGCTAATATGCCGGTGCATACTATAAAGACAACGATCTTAAGCGCAGGCACGCTTAAGATCGTTGTCCGCCCAAAAAGGTTCTTCTTGACCTACTAACCGTTATGTCGGCGATTGGCGAATTCTATGTATGCTGGACCATGTGCGAACCCACCAATTTCAAGAGCACTATCTCCGCAAGCCTTTTTGTTTTCCCTTCAATTTTCGCAGTTCCCTCCCCGCCATGAACAGCAGGAAACCTGCATATTCCATTTTCATGTCTGAATTAACTTGCCCTTCCCCTTCAATAAAGGCAGTATACATTTTTATCTGCTCATTCAGATTTTTTCTCGCAATCCGAGCACGCATATGATTCCAAGCTTCCAACCGATTTCTCTTCAGCTTTTCCACGTTAAGATTGAGCGTATCATTTAAATCCTGCTCAATATCGGAATCATCCGATTTCACTTTGCCGTCGTAGCCATAAGAAATTTTCGCTATCGAATCAGAATTTAATGGATTGACTGAAATAATCGCATTGCCTTTATGGGTATCACAAGTTTGGAGTCTTTTCGGCTCTCCCTCTCCACCACGACAGGAAGCAAACAGGTTAGTATACTCAACACTTAATTCCGCACCTTTCCCCATCTCATCATGCCTTGGATAAAGATGCTCAATTTTCATATCATGGTCACCAATTCGCGACATGCAATACACACACAGATGCCCCTGCTCCGTAGCTAACGCCTTTCCTAAAGCCTCTTTCGCCTTGGATTCAAGAAGGTCATACGGCGTTTTCTTTCCGGGCAAAGCACGGTAATATGTGTACTTTGCCCGTACGGCGGCTCCGACAAATTCCGGAGGTGGCGTTCTTTTATTAATTTTCAGCACACCAACGCTCCGTTTCCAAAGCACTTCTCGCACCGACGACAGAATCATCATCAGTTCCGACTGTATTCTCTAGGACCTTCAATACCCCTTCAGCAGCTTCTAAATTTCTTTCATCAAGCTGCCGATAGAAACGATCTATCAGTTCACGCACATCTTCTGGTCTACTTTGGGCACCCATAACATCTTCGAGAATGGAATTGGCGCTATGTCCATACAGCTCACTCTCCGGTTCAACGCCACAGAAGAAATGCAACCACTCAGATGGATAGGCTCCAGTCAAATCTAACTGCTTCAATGAATCCCGGTCAAGCAACAGAATCCGATTAATGGCTTCGTATGACTGCACATCATTGATTCGTTCGAGTCTGCGCACTTGTGATGCCTTCACGGAAGCAATGATCTTCGGCGCATGGGTACTCACAATGAACTGAAGATTCGGGAAAATACGCAGCAAGTCTCCCAGAATCCTGCTTTGCCATTTTGGATGCAAATGTAAATCCACCTCATCAATAAGCACGATTCCAGGAGTAGAAAGAATCTCCGTGCTGTTGGGATTCAACACGGCCATACGGTATGCGATATCCGCAAAAAGACTCAATACGCCGCGATACCCGTCGCTCAATTGATCAAAAGGCAGTTCCAACTGTTCACCAGTTTTATCCACGGTCGTAAGCACAAGAGCGTTCTGCTTCAAACTATACGTGACAGTAACATCCGAATAGTCAGGAGACAAGTCCTTAAGACAAGTTGACAACGCCTGCCGAACCGCTACAAGTTCAGGAATCCGTTGCCCATATTGCAGACCAACCATGGTCATATGCCTGAACCATCCAAGCATGAGCTTCTCATTGGTGACCGAATCCAAACAATCAATATACCCGTTAGCACGTGAAAAGCGTTTCTCAAACACATTGGGCATGCCACTCATACCGCGTTTATGCACCCAGAGACGCCCCGTGCCATAGTAAGCCAGCAATGGCAAAACCGCATTCGCATCAGATTTGATGCTTTCCTGCATGCATTTCGAAATCTTGGAAGCATCTTTCGCTTCACTAACCGTGGTACGTCCGCCCAATCGGTTCAGCTTACGCGACCACTGAATACGGTCTCCCCCTATCGTTCCTTGGGCAGCCACAACGGTAGGAGTTTGCGGCTCATACGAAGACAAACTACCAGCTTTACCAATTTGTAGACGAACATCAGATTCCGAAAGCATCGGACTCACAATACGCGCGTTTGGCCCGTCTACATGCATAAGGAACGTACCCAACGCAACGGCAATAGCATCCAACACCGCGGTCTTACCAGCCCCATTATCACCGCATAACACCGTTAAACGCTTATCGAAATCTGTTTCAAAGATGCCGAACTGCCTATAATTCTTCAGCTCAATTCGCTCTAATCGCATTTCGTAGTTCGTCATAACAATCAGTTTAACGGTTGTCAAGAACGAGATAGTTTGTTATTTGGGAATTGATAAGTGCTGCCGGACGCGTTATTGATCCCATTACCTTCTCAAAGTAAAATCGCGGATATAAACGCATGGCATCGGCAGGAATACGCGAACGCTCTATTCTGCGCTTTTTCACCACTGACAAGATCTGTTATGGAATGCGCTTCCACAGTACGAATAATTTCAATTAGAGTACAGTTTCCGCACTCTTTACAAAGGGAAAAACGCACAACAAGAGATTAATCGAACATGTTTTCATGCCGCCTTTGAATTAAAATTCAATCAGCATATATGTATTCCAGAGAAGGAGCCATGCGTTGGGAGAGGTATTCCAATCATCTTGACACCCTGCCGCAGGACGATACCCCGGTATTGAAAAACCCTCTCAAGAAATTGAACAAATGAACTCTCTGCGGCATTGGAACATATGGACAGCAACGATTGGATCACGGACTCTAATGAATCCGCGGATTCCCGACTCGCTATTACCATCATTCAAGCCGACGTAGAAGAAACGTTCACAATTCCCTCTTAATGCTCTGCTTCTTCGACATCAAACGGTATCCAGCCCATTCCTCTTCTTTCGATTCACCCACATGACGCTGCTGTGAACACGCAACAAATCCTCTTTTACCGGATAAATCAATCAGTAGAATAAAGGCACTTTTTTATCCAAAGAAAGGGACTTTCAAAAATGTTCTATAACTTCTTCGCATTGGGAGACGATGAGTTCGAAGAATTATCACGGGACATTCTTTCGAGAGAGCTCGACCAGAAAATGAGAATATTTGGAAAAGGAGCAGACCAAGGCATTGACATAGCGGATTGCAAAGACGGTCGCACCATAATCGCTCAATGCAAAAACTACATAAACACTCCTACTTCCGATTTGATGTCTGCTCTAGAGAAAGAAAAGGATAAAGTCGAAAAGCTCAACCCGAAGGAATACTACCTTTTCATCAATAAGGACATATCTCCCAAAAGAATAAATGCCATATACGAACTTTTTCAAGAATGGATGCCATCAAACAAGAACATTTATACACGAAGCGACTGCGATGCATTTATTTCCAAAAATGAAAATCAAGACATCGCACAGAAATATCCACGCCTTCTGAATCTAAATTCGCTCCATAATCTGATAAACAGCAGTACCATCATAGATAATCAAGACCTACTCATTTCATCAAAAAACCTTTCGGCTTTGTTTGCTCCAACTGGCCAATATCGACAGTCCATGGCATTGCTTGAGAACAATCAAATTGTTCTCATATCTGGCGCCCCTGGTACAGGAAAGACGATTTCCTCAAAAATGCTTGCAGCACAATTTGTCTGTTATGGCAAATACTTGCTTCGCTATTCCAATGGCGAAGAACTTTATCGAATAAAAGACATGCTTTCTCCTGATCCAGAACAGAAAGAATTCATTTTCATCGATGATGTGTTCGGACAGCATTATCACGATATGAACAGCTCAAAGGAAAATCTACTTAGACAGATCATCCGGCACGTCAACAACTCACCAAATAAACGGATGCTTATCAATACTAGAATGACGATTCTGCAAGAAGCTCGGCAACGTTTTAATTTTGCAGATGGTAGTAGTGATGGGAAAGAACCCTTTTCCATTGTGGACATGAATCAGATTACTCTGTTAGAGAAGGCTGAGATTTTTGTCAACCATTTGAGGTGCCGAAGTGTACCCCGAAACTATATTGACTCGGTCAAGATCAACCATGCATACCGGTCTATAGTCAGACACACGAATTACACACCCCGCATTATTGACAGATGCACCCAGGAAAAATACGTGCGTGAAATCAAACCAGATGAATATGCAACCCATATCCTTCACACTCTCAATCATGCGAATGAAATATGGGATGACGAGTTCAAACATCGATTAAATGAACCAGACAGAGTTTTCTTATATACGCTCTACTCGTTAACGAACCATAACGTATCCGAAAACGCGCTTCGTAAAGCAGTTAATGCACGGCTAAACCCATCTGTCATGTCCGGCGAAAGCACCAATGTTAACGACATTTTGCAAAGATTAAATGAATCTATGATCGCCATAACATACCAAAACAATACTCGAATGATTGGCGCAATTAACCCTTCCGTAAACGATTTTCTTCGCAGCTACTTGTACCAAACCCCTGAGGAACGAGACAGGATCATCGAACATGCAACTTTCATGGAACAAATTGAAAGAATCTCAGCATGCACCGACGATAAAGCATATGGGGAGGAAAAGATAAACCGACTATTAAGCAGTTTCATTTCCGGAAGAGACGCTCCTGGATATGCAGACAGCAGCGACTCGGCCATTTATACCAATGCCGCCTTACTCGTTTTAGCAAAGCAACACGAATATGTGGTAGATAGCACAAACGTACAACGCTTCTCCAGAATTGCCAAGAACTTCATGAATGCCGTTCTACAAGGGAATATAGGATTCGTCGATAGCGGGGTTTGTTTTAAAAACACGACCGGATATTCACAGAGAACGTCTTCCTTTCTCCCTGACAGTGTACAAGTGTTGAAGTCTCTTAATGACGATTATGCCATTCTTGACCAATGGCAGGGAGACAAAGAGAGTTTAGAAAATATCCTCGCTGCCAGTGATGGACTTGAGATTAAGAGTCACATATGCGCATTATTCTATGACAGTGCGCTTTCAAAACTGGATCAATCGCATTTAGATGCTCTAACAAATGTGATTATCGATGATCTCGATGCGGAAATCGATTTTATTCAAGATTCTGCAGATGTTAGCGACTACTGCGAGAACAGCATTGACGATTACGATGATTCTTCCTATCTGGATGACTCAGCTTGGGATATTGCGAATGAAATAGCTGATGCCGTACAACAGGATATATATAACCAGACCTCCGTCTTACCTCAAGAATTGCAATCCCGGTTAAGCACAGTTGATGCATATAATTATGAAAACGCAGTGGCAGATGAACTGGCACGATACGAGGATGCGGAAGCTATGGACGTTTTCCTCTCCACTAATAACTACGCAAACTCAATTGCAAACTCACAAATAGATAAATTATTCAAAAACTTATGATTGCTTCATTATCATCAAAACTCACACTAAATAGAATGCGACATTATTCGGGATGATTTTGTATTTCGCGTATTGCAAACAATAGAAAGAGGATGACATGCAATCTTATAACTTCGAACCTGCTTGTTGGTCTGCGGATAAAAACGGTCTAGCCAATATCAACGAATGTCCGCTCGGCTTGCTTTCCTTTGATGGGCAGAACGCCCCTGAACTAAACATTCTCCGAGGTCATCTCGTTTCGGAATCCGTACCGATGGAAAACGGAGGCAATGCTTTTGCTCTCGATTTCAGCAGGAAATCGGTCTTTGGCTATTCGAATGACAACAAATACTACGTACTAAGAGATGTTCATGGAACTAATGCCATCCCCTTCTCACAGACTTTCATACAGCAAAAGCTTCAAGGAGAATCAATAATTGTCGCTAACCAACGAATTGACTATAACCCCTCAATATCAGAATTGACAGTTGATCTGTCTGGCTTTAGCGAATGGATCGACACACACTTCTTCCGTGAATCTAACAATCTAACCGAAGACGGAGCTCAAGAACTTAAATTCTCCTATTGCTCAAAGGAACCTCAAAATATTCTTCTATACAAGAACAACAATGATTTTGAAGTTCATGCAAAACATTTCGCCAAACGACTCGGTGGCTATAATACTCTCCACGAGTTTTCCTTCAAGGAAACATGGCGGCTGAACTTTAGGATGTTGGATTCTGAAGGAACGCCATTAAATGATGTTCTCAATAATCTTTTTGAACCGTTCGAACGATTACTTGCATTCTGCATGGGCTTTCCTGGGAATATCGAAGAAATAACATTCACAGGCGTTAATCCAGCAGTCCAGGGGCAATACTTTGATCGCTATATCCCCGGTGAAGAGAACGAAGTCGGCAGGCTTGCGGTCAATATGCCATTGCCCTATCCAGAAATAAGCAATCGTTTCCAAGACATCGCCGATAACTGGATGCATGCAACCGGTGATGCACAAACAGCATGTCGGACCGCCGCGGCATTACTCGGAAAATGGGACAAGGCAATAGACGTAATGTTCTCGTTATGCGCTCAAAGTTTCGAAGCCACTTCCCGAGTCGGAGAAAATCTCAGCGAACTTTCCGATGAAGAATTTGAGCGGAGGAAAACCTGCGTACTAGAGACTATCAACAATAAAACAATCCACAACTGGGCCGAACTCAAGCTGAAATACGCGAATTTTGTATCAGCAGGAGAACTCGCCAATAGGCTCTGGACAAAATTAGGCGATTTCGCAAATTACGTTATCCCCAATAAGAAACTGTTCTTACAGCAACATCGCGAAAGTCGAAATACCTATACGCACATGAGAGAGCCCAATAGCGATAATTTTCTGACTGGAAGCAACTTGTACTGGCATGCACGTGCGGTCCAGGTACTCCAATATGGAGCGGTATTACTCTATCTCGGTTTTCAGCCAACTGAAATACTGTCAATCTTCCAAAAACATAATTTCATGACAAGCTTTATCAGTAAGGCACAAGACATATATGCACAAGTAGAGCAGCAAGATGATGATGCCAAATGATGACATTCCATGAAGAGCACTAGCAATACCAGCCCTTACGATTCTGTCAAGAAAGTCCGTGCGACCGACAGAAAGTTGGTGCACGGACTTTTGGGTTGCACGGACAGCGGGACGATGAAAGACGGATGTCCCGGAACGCCCGTCACGGGGACAGGATTTCGGATACAAGCTCCTGGAACAGGCCCTTGTCAGTTCTTTTGGTTGGGGACGAGCATGATCTCGCCGTCGGCAATGCCCTTGAGATGCTGGCCGTACGGGCTCTTGCCATAACGCTCGGCGGACTCCATGAGCTGGTCGCGCGTGATCCAACCGTTCTCGAAGGCGATCTCCTCCACGATCGCGATCGGCAGACCCTGCGCACGCTGCACGGTACGCACGAACTCACCCGCCTCGAACAAAGAATCCATCGTACCGGTATCCAACCACGCGTAGCCACGACCCAACGTGCGCACGTTCAGCATGCCCGCATCCAAATACATGCGGTTCAGATCCGTGATCTCCAACTCGCCACGCGGGCTCGGCTTCACCCGCTTCGCGTACTCGACCACGTGCTCGTCGTAGAAGTACAGGCCGGTCACCGCGTAATGCGACTTCGGACGGGCCGGCTTCTCCTCGATCGACACGGCCTTCCTATCCTCATCGAACTCGACCACGCCATACCGCTCCGGATCATCGACATAATAGCCGAACACGCTCGCGCCCCCCGCCGGACTCGGCCTTCGCGACCGCGCCACGCAACGTCGCGCCCAGGCCATTGCCGTAGAAGATGTTGTCACCCAACACCAGCGCGCACGGCTCGCCCGCGATGAACTCCTCACCCAACAGGAACGCCTGCGCGAGACCATCCGGAGCCGGCTGCACCTTATACGAGAACCGCACCCCGTAATGCGAACCATCACCCAGAAGCCGCTGGAAGTTCGGCAGGTCCTTCGGCGTGCTGATGATCAGGATGTCACGGATCCCGGCCATCATCAGCACACTCAGCGGATAGTAGATCATCGGATATTCTTCACGAATTTATGCTCCTCACCAATCACCCAGCTCATCCAAATCCTCCAACGGGATCGGCCAATCAATATGCAACTCCGGATCGGTGAGGTTCACGAACGTGTGCGCCTTCTTCTGCTCCAAGTCCGGTGCGCGTTCACGAGATACGTGTACACAGCACCGTCCTCCAACCCCTAGAAGCTATTGCCCATACCACGTGGCATGCATGGATGATAAGGGACACGAACCCCAGACATCCACGCGCGACGCCAAGCGGTCACTGGCCCTGACGCTTGTACCGGGCTTCGGTCGCGGCCTTCGCCGGCTCCCACCACGCACGGTTCTCGGTGTACCATTCGATCGTCTGCGCGAGGCCCGACTCGAAGTCGGTGTGCTTCGGAGTCCAACCCAGCTCGGTGCGCAGCTTGGTCGAATCGATCGCGTACCGACGGTCATGGCCCGGACGATCCTTCACCCAATCGAACGTATCCTCCGCCTGCCCCATCATCCTCAAAATCATGCGAAGCACGGTGATGTTATTCCTCTCACCATCCGCGCCGATCAGATACGTCTCGCCGACACGACCCTTCGTCAGAATCGTCCACACGCCGCTGGAATGGTCCTCGGTATGGATCCAGTCACGCACGTTCAACCCCTTGCCGTACAGCTTCGGACGCTGACCATCCAGGATGTTCGTGATCTGACGCGGGATGAACTTCTCCACATGCTGATACGGGCCATAATTGTTCGAGCAGTTCGAGATCGTCGCGCGGATCCCGTACGTGCGCGTCCACGCGCGCACCAGCATGTCCGAAGACGCCTTCGTCGAACTGTACGGGCTGGACGGATGATACGGCGTATGCTCCGTGAACCCGGCCGGATCATCCAACGCGAGATCCCCGTACACCTCGTCCGTGCTCACATGATGGTAACGGATCCCATACTTCCTGACCGCCTCCAACAGGCGGAACGTGCCCTCAACATTCGTCCTGAGGAACGGCTCCGGATCCGCGATGCTGTTGTCATTATGCGACTCGGCGGCGTAATGCACGATCGCGTCATGGCCCGGCACGATACGGTCCAGCAGATCCGCATCGCAGATGTCACCCACGACCAATTCCACACGGTCCTCGGGCAGGCCCGCGATGTTCTCCGGATTGCCCGCGTACGTGAGCTTGTCCAACACGGTCACATGCACGTCCGGATGGTTTTCCACCACGTAATGCACGAAATTCGACCCGATGAAACCACAGCCACCGGTCACGATGATGTTCTTGGGAGTAAACGTCTCTTCATCCATACCCCCGATTTTACGACACCACATCTATTCCCATTACGCATGAAGTTATACGCAAACTTTCCTGAAGGAGAAAACGTTTTATGTACATATTTCATACAAACTTTACCCAATAACCCCGAACTCACGTTTGCATACACTGAAAAATTTTGCAAACTCCTTTTCAGCGCTCCCTCACACCACAACTTGCAATCGTTACGCATTCCGCATCCACAAATCGCCATTCAATCGGGGGCTACCCCTGCAAAAAACAACGGCAAGCTTTTGCAAAAATCATTGTTATTGCAGCAACGATTTTCATTGACATTCTGCCATTTTCCACTCTTTAGCACTCTGCAAAAGGTATAGAATATACAGCATACGTTCGCAATAGAGCAAACGTTATCAGGGAAGATAAACCCCCGTCATAAGGGGCCGTCAGTAAGGAACAAAGGAGTCATGAAACATCGGAAACCCGCACCGACCTGGCATAGGCTGGGGCTGAAGATTAGCAAGAAAGTGGTGGTCGGCATCACCGCCGCGGCGACCGCCTTCGGCGGACTGGCAATCGCCAGCACCGCAGCACAGGCCAGCACCGATCGCGACAGCTACGCCGACACCGTTGAAAACACCACGTTCGAACAGGCGCGCAAGCATTACGGACTGGCGCAGCAAATGAGCGAGGGCGCCACCCTGCATGCATGGGAGTGGAGCTTCAAAACCATTGAGGAAAACATCCCCGCTATTGCCGAAGCCGGTTACACCTCCGTGCAGACCGAGCCGATTTCCGCTATTCATAACGGCGGCAAGGGCATGATCTTCACCGAGAACTGGTACTACGTATATCAGCCGACCGACACCACCATCGGCAACTGGGTGATGGGTACCGAAGATGATCTGAAGAGCCTGTGCAACACGGCTCACAAGTACGGCGTGCGTATCATCGTCGATGTGGTAGCCAACCATATGACCGCGACTTGGGGCGCCATCGCCGATCGTTGGAAGAAGTCCGAGTACTACCACCACGACTGCAATGACGGTGATGTGCAGGATTGGAACAACCGCTATCAGGTGACCCACTGCAAGCTGCTCGGCCTGTATGACATCAACACTGAGAACACCAAAACCGCCAACATGATGCACGATTTCCTCGTGCAAGCGGTCAACGACGGTGTGGACGGGTTCCGTTTCGATGCGGCCAAGCACATCGAACTGCCGGACGAGTATAACGGCTCCCAGTATTGGAACATCATTCTTAACAATGGCGCGCAGTTCCAATACGGCGAAGTGTTGCAGGATTCCATCTCCCGCGATAGCGACTATGCAAAGCTGTTCTCCAGCCACAGCAAGAACGGCGGCGGCGTCACCGCATCCTCCTACGGCAGCAAGCTGCGCGGAGCCCTGAATTCGAAGAACCTGAACGCCGGCACCCTGTCCGATTGGAGCAACTCCGCCAGCCCGAGCAATCTTGTCTCTTGGGTGGAATCGCATGATAACTATTCCAATAGCGATAGGGAATCCACCGGCATGAGCGAATGGCAGATGACCATGGGCTGGGGCGTGATCGGTTCCCGTTCCCAGACCATGCCGCTGTACTTCGACCGCCCGGTCGGCTCCGGCGGCAGCCAGCCGCAGTTCGCCGAGAAAAGCAAGCTCGGCGATGCCGGTGCGGATTCTTGGAAGGATGCGCAGGTCGTGGCGGTGAACCACTTCCGCAATACTATGAACAACAACAAGGCTTCGGAGTATCTGCGCAACTGCGGCGCGAATTCCTGCCTCATGGTGGAACGCTACATCAAGGACGGCAACTTCAAGAACGACGGCGTGGCCATCACCAACATGGGTGATACGCAAGAGCTGTCCGGCACTGCCACCAACCTTGACGACGGCACCTACAAGGACCAGGTCTCCGGCGGTACCATCACCGTTTCCGGCGGCAAGATTACTTCCGGCTCTGCTCCCGGCGGCAAGATCAGTGTGTTCTTCACCGACAATTCCGGTTCGGTCTCCGCAACCCCGGGCGACAGCTCGTTCAAGACGGACACCACTACCGTTACCCTGAATGCGAACAACGTCACCGATGCCACCTACACCACTTCGGAGGGCAAGTCCGGCTCGTATCAGGATGGCGACACCATCACCATCGGCGCTTCCACGGCGATCGGTGACACCATCACCGTGAAGCTGCAGGGCAAGGATGCGGATGGCCAAACGGTCTCCGCAACATACAAGTACACGAAGAAGGATCCGGCCGCCACAAGCACGGCTTATGCGAAGAAGCCGAGTGCGTGGAGCAACCTGTACGCCTATGTGTATGTAGACGATTCGAGCGCCACCACTTTGAAGGAAAATGCGAAGTGGCCGGGCGAACCGATGACACAGGTCGCTTCGGGAGACACTTGTGGCAAGGATGGCGAGTACAAGTATGAGATTCCCGACGATCTCGAGGGAAGCAATACGCGCATCATCTTCAACGATGGCAATGCCACAAATACCAAGAAGTATCCTGCCGACACCACCGAAGGCGAGGATGCCGCTGGCCTCAAGATCGACGGCAATTACGCTTGGGACGGCAACACTTCGTCCGGCACCTGGGAGGCCCGCAATTGCGTGGTCATCCCGACCAAGTCCGTGAAGATTGATCAGTCGGATTACAGCGTGGACCTGTCCGAGGGCGTGGCCACGAAGCAGTTGACCGCCACGACCGATCCGAAGGGCGCGTCCGTGAGCTGGAGCTCGTCCGACAAGGACGTGGCGACCGTCAGCCCGAAGGGCGTGGTCACCCCGAGGAAGGCCGGCAAGGCCACGATCACCGCGAAGTCCGGGACCAAGACCTCGTCGATCACCGTGACCGTGACCGGTGAGCTTCCGCCGGACCCGGTCGCGAAGAACACCGTCTACGCTTCGAAGCCCTCGGGCTGGGGCAAGATCTACGCGTACGTGTACACGGGCGACGGCGCGACCGCGGCGAACAACGCGGCCTGGCCGGGCGTGGAGATGACCGCCCCGAGCGCGACCGACGGCTGCCAGCAGACCGACCTGTACAAGTACGTGGTCCCGGACAACCTCGCCAAGGGCGCGAAGGTGATCTTCAACGACGGCGGCAGCCAGCAGTATCCGGGATCCCGCCAGCCGGGCCTGGACTACAACGGCGGCATCGTGAAGTGGGACGGCTCCTCCGCGGCCCTGGCCGCGGTCGAGTGCGAGACCACCATCCCGGTCACGTCCGTCTCGATCTCCGGTGATGGCGTGAGGGACGGCAAGCTTGCCCTGAAGTCCGGCGAGTCCGTGCAGTTGACCGCGACGGTCAAGCCCGACGACGCGACGGACCGCAAGGTCACATGGACGAGCTCGGACAGCTCGGTCGCGAACGTGATGGGCACGGGCGTGGTCACCGCCGGGTCGAAGGCCGGCAAGGCCACGGTCACCGCGACCGCGGGCGGCAAGAGCGCGAGCGTCACGGTGACGGTCACGGACGTGCCGAAGCAGCCGATGACGGTGTGGTACAAGCCGGATTCCTCGTGGAAGACC